>Ga0247608_10000560_pt1 | contig 58869 bp, 81 predicted proteins | sample 176DNAGHGlowgp2_FD_193490 | JGI IMG/M metagenome (GOLD analysis project Ga0247608, IMG submission 193490) | Sheep rumen microbial communities from Palmerston North, Manawatu-Wanganui, New Zealand - 1766 DNA GHGlow gp2 | ecosystem: Host-associated > Mammals > Digestive system > Stomach > Rumen ... | reverse complement strand
CCTCCAAATTTCCCCGGCGGTGATATTTCAGAAACAAAGGGCACTTCTGGGGGCGTCCGTGTAAGCTCTTGGGCTTTGGGTGAGGGCCCAGGCCTTTCGCTAAGACTGGAATAAACTTATACGAATGTCCCCAAAAGTGCCTCTTAAGTAATGATAAGGAGACAAAACATGACAAAAGACAAGCTCACCCAAACAGATCTCCTCAAAACCCCCTTCCCTCCAGCCGTTACGCCTCAAGAACGTGATAAACAGTTGGCATTATTAGCCACTGAAGCAATAGAGAGGCGTATACGATCTGGAGAAGCAACAGCACAGGAACTTGTGTACTACGCTAAGAAGGGAAGTAACCGTGATAAGATAGAAGAGCAGATGTTGGAGAACCAAAACAAACTTCTTGAAGCAAAAACAATGCAGATAGAAGAATCTAAGAAAACACAAGAGTCATATGATCGTGTTATAGCGGCCATGAGGAAATACAACGGTGATTTCCAGGAGGATTACGATGGATAGATGCTACAGCGAACTCATAAAGTATGATAATGTTGAAGATAGGTTCAATTACTGCAAACTTGAACAAGGAGTAGCCGATGAAACATTCGGATACGAACGCTATCTTAATCAAGTCTTCTATAGATCATATGAGTGGAGAGAGATCAAGAGAAAAGTTATATTAAGAGACAACGGATGCGAATTAGGTGTTAAAGATTACCCGATAATGGGTCGTATAATAGTTCACCATTTGAATCCGCTTACCGTTTATGATATTGAGAATAGAACGAAGCATCTTTTAGATCCTGAGTATCTAATATCTGTGAGTCTGTTAACCCACAATGCTATACATTATGGAACTAAAGAACTGTTACCACAAGATTATATTCCAAGAACACCAGACGACACATGTCTGTGGAAGAGAGGAGTCACCAATGAAAAAGAGATACGATCGTATGTATGCACAGACAGCCGAACCAAGCGAAAAGTCGTCATTAGCATATGAGAATAGTTACGTTAAGAATGAGGAAGTATCTGATGATGTTTCTGATGGTATTGACGTAACTTCTGTTGAAGAACCCGTACGCATTTCAGATCCGGTAAAGAAGTTTCAGGCAACGGTTAACGTCAATTTCCGTCTTTCTCCTGATATTAAGCGTACTGACAATATTATAGGTACCCTTAAGAAAGATGAGATCGTTACACAGCTTGATGATACTTATACGAACGGGTTCATTCATGTTGAATACGAGAAAAAGAAAGGTTACATTCAGCAGCAGTACTTAAAGGAGGTATAATATGGAAGAATCTGTATTAACATCCATTAAGTCAATGCTTGGATTAACTGAAGAATACACTCCATTTGATCAGCAGATACTGATGTGTATTAATACAGCAGCTAATGCATTAACTCAGATAGGCGTTGGGCCAATTGAAGGTTTCACTATTCAAGACAAGTTAACAACTTGGGGAGATTGGATTGGATCTGACGTACGTTTGGAAGCTGTTAAGTCAGCAATGTACATACGTGTTAGAATGCTGTTTGATCCACCAGCTAGTGCTACAATGACAGAGACTCTGAAAGAGCAGCTTGCTGAGATCGAATGGAGACTTAAGTCTACGATAGAACATCCGGAGGTATAAAACATAATATGTTATCAAATACTGCTGTACCAAAATATTACGGACAGTTCAGAGACGCTGTAATACGAGGTGACATACCGGTAAATGAGAACGTATCTATGCAAATGAATCGTATAGATGATGACATCGCTAATCCGGCATATTACTACGACGGCGACAAAGTCGAAGGTTGGATTGCCTTCTGTGAAGATGAAATGACTTTGATCGACGGCAGCGATGTTACTGTCTTATTTACGTTCAGATTGTGGGCAGAAGATCTGCTCGGTTGGTACGAATATGTTGAACGTAATGTTTACGATCCCAATGTCGGTGATTTTGTACCAAAGCGTATAAAAGTACGTCTTAGACATAAACAATTCATCATACTTGGACGAGGTGGAGCAAAGACTCTATATGAATCATGGATGCAGGCCTATGGATTGGTTGTTGATACCTCTACGACTAATCAGGTTACTACAGCACCAACTATGAAGCAGGCTGAGGAGGTAACAACTCCAATAAATACTGCGTTAACAAGATCAAAAGGTCCTGTTCTTCAGTTTTTGACTGATGGATCGCTTCAAAACACAACGGGTGATAGAGCAAACAGACAGAAACTTGCATCTACAAAGAAAGGTATACAGAACTTTCTAACAAACTCAATTCTCGAGATTCGTCCGATGACTATCGATAAGTTACAGGGTCTAAGGACGAAATACAACACCATTGATGAGTGGCTTTCTGGAGATATTAGAGAAGATGTTGTTGGCCCATTAGAGCAGGGTGCAAAGAAAATACTCAATTGGTGGATAGTAGCAGTGTCATCAGAAGGAACCGTACGTAATGGTCCTGGAGATGACATAAAGATGGAGCTTACTTCTATACTTAGAGGTGAGTATTACAATCCACACGTGAGTATATGGTGGTATCGCTTAGATTCAATTGAAGAGATGAATGACCCAAAGATGTGGGTTAAAGCACAGCCGAATCTTGGCTATACGGTTTCGTACGAAGACTACTTAGAAGAAGTAGAACGTGCAAACAATGTGCCATCTGCACGTAATGATATTATAGCTAAACGATTTGGTATTCCTGTTGAAGGCTATACATACTTCTTTACATATGATGAGACACTTCCATTAGAAGTAAAGCAGAGTTATAATGGTGCAATATGTGCTATGGGAGCCGATATGTCACAGGGTAATGACTTTTGTGCTTTCGATTTCCTGTTTCCTTTTAATGGAGGCTTTGGAATAAAGGTTCGTAGTTATATTACAGAATCTACATACAACAAACTTGCTCCTTCCATGCGGTCTAAGTACGACGAATTCTTAAAAGAAGGAACACTTGTTATATTCCCTGGTACCATTCTCGATATGACAATGGTATATGACGATCTTGATGCTTTCATAACAGCTATGGACTATGATGTATTAGCATTTGGATACGATCCCTATAATGCTCAAGCATTTGTTGAGAGATGGTGTCGTGAGCATACTGCTTTTGGTGTTGAGAAGGTTATACAGGGTGCACGTACGGAGTCTGTTCCATTAGGAGAACTTAAGAACTTGGCTCATGACAAACTTCTATGGTTCGATGAGGAGCTTATGAGCTTTGCTATGGGCAATGCTATCGTAATAGAGGATACGAACGGTAACCGCAAGCTTCTGAAAAGAAGATATGATGAGAAGATCGATAATGTGTCAGCTCTTATGGATGCATTTGTTGCGTTTAAATTGCATAAGGAGATGTTTGAATGAGTATGAATGATTACACAGACTACCTCGCTCATTTTGGTACCAAAGGCCAGAAATGGGGTCTTCGAAAACAGCAATCATATCAGGTAGCACCCACAAGATCAGGAATGGTAGGCCAAGAAGTAGGTGAGGCAGCTAAACAGACTGCTAGACTAAATACCGGTAGATTAAACTCCGAAGATACTAGGAAGTATTACAATGGTGGACTTGGAGGTAAGATGCTCAATGCTGCCGGTGAACAATACAATCGTGATCAGATTCAGAAGTATAAAGATGACGCTAAGAAACTAATATCTAAAAAGGATGTCGATGAATTTATAGATGTTAGCAATATAGTAGATCCAATAGCTGTAAAAATGGATCAGGGTACTAGAGACATCATGCTCAAGGATTATCAAAATAAGCGGATTCAAGTAGATGCTGGAAAGCCTATAAATACAGAAAACTGGTACAATAACGCTAAGGAAAGATGGCGTTCTGATCCTACTAACAAAAAAGATGTTGAAACCTACGATAAATACTACAAAAAAGGAACTGATTTGCTTGACAATATACTCTCAAAAAGTAAGGTTGACATTAACACAGAAGTAAAAATAAGTCAGCTTAGAAGTCGAGATAATTTCAACGAAGAAATAACAAAGAAATATGGAGACTTGATGCGAGAGTATGTTGGAGAAGAACTGAAACAGCGTTTGTTAGATTGGGATAAAGCTCATCCAGGTGCTTTTAAAAAGTAAGGAGTACATCATGAATGCAGATTATTTGGAAATAAAGTCCGAGTTCATACAGCATTACGGAACTAAAGGACAAAAGAAAGGTATAAGACGTTTTCAGTCTTATGAAGTTGCTCCTACTCAGTCTGGCATGGTAGGCCAAGAAGTAGGTGAAGCAGCAGCTCAGAGTAGAAGAGTAATGACTAAAGAGCAGGAAAGTCGTGTTAAGTCTTTATACGGAAAAGGCGGATTAAAGCGAGTTAATGAGGCTCTTGATAGAGGCGAATCTTATCAGGGTGCACTCCATACGGAAGCTGTGAAACGTCAGCATAGAGAAGCAGTTAAGAATGAAGTAAAGGCTCATGCAAAAATTACATCTGCTGCTTTGATTGCAGGAATAGGAAGTGTAGCGGTTGCTGATATTATGGACAGTCGTAAATATACTGGCGGGGATACTAAAAGAGCAGCAAGAGTAAGCTATGAAATGTTTAGATCAGATCCAAAAAAATATTTAGCAAAAGTTGGTTTGGCAACTGCTGTTGGAGTTGGATTAGGTGAAATAAATAGAGCTAGACATAAGTTATCTCGTTAAAAGGAGGTCCTAAAATGGTCATACAGGAGTCCGGATCTACCGGAAAATATATAGAACACTTTGGCATCAAGGGCCAGAAATGGGGTCTTCGACGTTTTCAGTCTTATGAGACAGCTCCTACGAGATCAGGAATGGTTGGAACAGAGGTAGGGGAGGCTGCTAAAGAGAGAGATATAGACGAAGAAAAGAAAAAATATAGTAATGATCCAAGATCTATGTATAAGCATGCCGATCTCTATACTACAAAGGAGCTTAACGATGCCATAAATAGATTCAATGCAGAAGATGCTCTTAAAAGAAAGATAAAGGAGCGTAGACTTACATATGGGATCACAAAAGCTGGAGGTAGGATACTTGAGAACATTATTGTTGGTGCTTCTACGGAGGTTGGAAAGGGCATTGTAAAGATGAAGATGCTCGATGCTGTTGATGCTCTCAATAAAGCAAAGGCTGAAAAAGAGAAGAAGAGTTAAAGGAGATAGCCATGAATGCTGATTATTTAGAAATAAGACAAGCTTACCTCGCCCATTACAAAACAAAAGGTGCTAAGAATGGAATCAGACGTTTTCAGTCTTATGAAGTCGCTCCTAATCCATCAGGCTTCGTTGGTCAGGAAGTCGGAGAAGCAGCTAAACAGAGAAATCGTGTTAGTCGCAAAGAGATGAATTCATACGATTACAGACAATCTGAGAAATACAAGAATGCATCAGCTTCAGAGCGAAGAAGGATGACTAACACGCATGCTAATAGATCAACATTAGTTGGAAAAAAAGCAGCAAACAGGATAGACTATAAAGAGCATGAGCTTGGTAAAGACGGTAGGAAAGAAACAGCAAAGGAACTTGTTAAACAGGTTGCTATAGGAGCCGGTTTATCAATTGCTTTACCAATAGCAGTCAATCTTGGTGCAACTAAGATAAGGCAGCTTAAGGCTAGAAATGACATGGCTAATGTCGGAATGGATACGTTGGCATCCATGAAAGGTCTTAATGTTGTTGACGCCAAAGATGTTGGTAAGACAAAGTTTGCTTCTATTAAGGATCAGGTAAATTACTTAAAGAAGGGTAAACAGGCAGCAGAGGCTGTTACCAATAGCGAATGGTTCAAGAAACGTCAAAGCAGATCGTATCGTGGATTTCATTATTAAAGGAGAAGAAAATGGCAGAACCAATTTCTAAACGTTTTAAGAATGCGTGGAATGCATTTCAAGGACGAGATCCTACAGTATATAGGTATGATCTTGGAGCGATATCCTATAGCCGTCCAGATAAGATCCGTCTGACATATAGCAATATAAAGACTATAGTCGCTCCGATATACAATAGAATGGCCATGGACGTTGCTCAGTGCTCTTTTGAGCATATAAAGACCGACGAAAATGGTCGATATCAAAAACAAGTTGAGTCCGGTCTTAATGATTGCCTCACATTGAGTGCAAACAAAGACCAAACAGGACGTAACTTCATACAGGATCTGATGCTTTCTGTGTTTGATGAAGGCGTGGTGGCCGTAGTGCCTATAGACGTTAACCGAAATCTATATGACACAGAATCATATCAGATATTATCGTTAAGAGTTGCCAAGATACTTGCATGGTATCCGGATGATATACGCATAGATGTGTACAATGACAGAACAGGTAAGCATGAAGAAAAAGTTGTGTCAAAGTACAAAGTAGCCATTGTTGAGAATCCTTTTTACACTGTAATGAACGAGACAAATAGCGCCGTTAAACGTTACATACGTAAATTAGCACTTCTTGATAAGGTTGACGAACAGCAGGGTTCCGGAAAACTTGATATTATCATGCAGCTTCCGTACTTAGTACGAGGTGATCGTAAGAAGGCAGAGGCGGAAGACCGACGTAGAGATCTTGAAGAGCAACTTTCATCGTCTGATTACGGTGTAGCATGGACCGATGGTACTGAAAAGATAGTACAGCTTAATCGTCCATTGGAGAACACCTTAGCATCTCAGGTAGAGAAGCTTGAGACGATGATCATGAACCAGTTAGGTTTGTCCAGAGAGGTATTCGAAGGCACCGCTACAGAAGAGCAGATGCAAACATACTACACTCGGGCAATAGAACCTTGTTGCGCCGCTATATGCGGAGAATTCACTCGTAAGTTTCTATCTACTACGGCTCTTGGACAGCATCAGAAAATATGGTATCATAGAGATCCGTTTGCGTTGTCTCCAGTCGGTAAGGTTGCTGATATGGCAGATAGATTTACGAGAAACGAGATTCTGTCTCCGAATGAATTCAGAGCAATTATTGGATACAAACCGGATCCTAATAAGGCATCCGATGAATTAAGAAACAGGAACATATCTCAGAGCAACGAAGAGATTGCTGCTGAGCAAGAGGTTCCGAGAGAGGAGAACATCGATGAGCAAGAAGTACGATTTTAGTGGCTATGCTACAAGATACAACGTACAGTGTGCTGATGGCAGGACAATTCTTCCTGGTTGCTTTTCGCATCAAAATGGCACACGTGTTCCTGTTGTATATCAGCATAATCACAAGGATGTTGCTCAGGTTATCGGCCATGCGGATCTGGAAGAGCGTACAGATGGCATGTATGCAAAGGTAAGCCTGAACAATACTGTAAACGGCAACAATGCAAAAGAGCAGATTGCGCATGGTGACTATGATTCCTTGTCTATATGGGCAAATGAACTGGAGGAATACTCCAAGAGGGTTTCCCATGGTGATATTAAGGAACTCAGCCTTGTGCTTGCGGGGGCTAATCCTGGAGCATACATTGACAACCTTGCGTTTGCGCATTCAAATGGCCTTGTGGAGGATCTTCCCGATCAGGCTATTATTTATTCCGGAGAAGGATTCGACTATGTTGCACTTGCACATGCCGACGTAGAAGATGAGAAGAAGGAAGATCCTAAGTCTGATGATGACAAGACCGTTGAAGATGTATTAAAGACACTCAATGATGAACAGGCTACAGCAGTAGCATTCTTGTTAGAGCAGGCAAGCAAAGGAAAGGGAGAGGCTCCTAAGAAAGAGGAAGACCTTGAACATTCCAATGTGGATGACGACAGGACAGTTGAAGATGTCTTGAAGACACTCAACGACGATCAGGCAACAGCAGTTGCATTCCTTCTTGAGCAGTCTCAGAAGGGTGCTTCTAAAGAAATTCAGCATTCAAATATGGAGGACGAAACAATGCATGAAAATTTATTCGATCAGAAGGCAGGCTCTTCAGCTAATGTTATCGAAGAGCTGAATGCTATTGTACATGACGCATTTGAGACAAAGGCAAAGTCTCTTAGGGAGTGCTTTGAAGAGCATTTCATTAAACACGACGACACTGATCCGGAGGAACCTGCGAAGTATGGTATAGGCCATATTGACTATCTCTTCCCGGATGCTAAGAGCCTTAACATGCCGCCCGAGTTCATCAAGAGAGATACCGACTGGGTACCGAAGGTTATGAACAGCGTACATCACACACCGTTTGCACGTGTTAAGAGCATGTTTGCAGACATTACTGAGGATGACGCACGTGCTTTAGGTTACATCAAGGGTGACCTGAAGAAAGAGGAGTTCTTTGATCTTCAGCACAGAGAGACAACTCCGCAGACCATCTACAAGAAACAGAAGCTTGATCGTGATGACATCGTTGATATCACAGAGTTCGCTGTTGTTGTATGGCTTAAGCAGGAAATGAGAATGATGCTCGAGGAGGAAATCGCTCGTGCAATTCTTATCGGTGATGGTAGATCTGCAAGCTCTCGTGACAGGATCAACCCGAACAACGTACGTCCAATCTGGACAGACGATGAGCTGTTCACCGTACGTCTTCAGGATGAGACCACATATGACTCAGCTGACGCAAGAGCAAAGGCATTCATCCGTCTTCTCATCAAGAACAGAAAGCAGCTTAAGGGCTCAGGCAATCCGTCTCTGTTCATCACAGAGGATCTTCTTACAGATATGCTTCTTCTTGAGGACGGCATTGGACATGCTCTCTATGACACCGTTGAGAAGCTTGCTACCAAGCTGCGTGTTAAAGAGATAATCTCTGTTCCGGTTATGGAGAACAGAACTCGTACAGTAGGCGAGGGCGCTTCTGCTAAGACATGGCAGATCGGCTGCATCATGGTTAACCTTCAGGACTACAATGTAGGTGCTGATAAGGGTGGCGCTGTATCGACATTCGAAGACTTTGATATCGACTACAACCAGGAGAAGTACCTTATGGAGACCAGGATCTCAGGTGCTCTTGTTAAGCCGAAGTCAGCTCTTGTTCTTGAGCATAAACCGAACGATGTTGAAGAGGAATAATCTATGAAATATTACGGTATGTTGGGGTTCACAAATACCCAGGAAATCTCTCCAAGTGTCTGGGATGAGGTTACAGTTGAAAAGCCGTACTATGGTGATATTTACCGTAAGATACGGCAGCTTAATGATAGTGGGTATATAAACGGCGAGATCAACTACCAATTAGAGGTAAGTGTTCTTGCCGACCCCTATCTCCGTAATCATATTGACACTCTTAGGTATGTAACTGTGGATAATACAAAATGGACTGTAACTGCAGTAGATCCTACTACTTATCCACGGTTAACCTTGAGTATAGGAGGTGTATACAATGACGGAATCCGTTCGTCAGAAGAGAGAACAGGGCATTGATAAGACCTTGCGAGAGATTATGGACGGTGTAGGCTATGTGTACTTTAACCCTCCAAACAAGTTACAATACCCATGTATATTGTATGAGATAGCAAAGCGTACAAGCAAAAAGGCTGACGATTTGAACTACCTTAATCATATACAGTATACTATAACAGTCATCACGATGGATCCTGATTCTGATATTCCGGATAAAGTTTTAAAAGCTTTTCCGTACATTTCTCATGACAATAGATTTGTTTCAGAGAGACTCTATCATGATGTGTTCACACACTTTGAATAAGTTAAAAGGAGGAAACCACAATGAGCAGAATTCAGTGGGATGAAACAGGGAAGCGTCTTTATAGGACAGGTGTTAAGAAAGGCGTTCTCTTCAAAATGAACAACAATGGTACATATGGAAAGGGTGTAGGCTGGTCAGGTTTGACCACCGTTACCGAGAGCCCAGGAGGCGCTGAGCCGAATGACGTATATGCAGATGATATGAAGTACCTCACTCTGATGTCGGCAGAGACATTCGCTTTCACAATTGAGTGCCTGCAGTATCCGGATGAGTTCGCTGAGTGTAACGGCGAGGTTGAGGCAGCAGTCGGTGTTAAGATCGGGCAGCAGGATCGTAAAGCATTTGGCTTTGCTTATCAGACTATTCAGGGTAACGATACCCAGGGCAACAAGTATGGACACATTCTCCATCTTGTATACAACAGCAAGTGCTCTCCGTCTGAGAAAGCTCATCAGACAGTTAATGAGTCGCCTGAGACTGAGACAATGTCATTTGAGTGTAACTCAACAGCAGAGAAGATCGATGAGAATACTCAGACCTGCACCATTGAGATCGATTCAACAAAGGTAGATGCTGACAAGCTTACAGCTTTCGAGGACATCATCTTTGGTACAGATGCTTCTGTATCTTACGTTGTAACAACAGATACATCGTTTGATTCAAGCAAGACCTACTATGAGAAGGTAGGTGACACCTATGTTGAGACAGAGGATGCTACTATGGACTCTGAGAAGACCTACTATGAGAAGGTTGAGACAGAAGCTGCAGATCCGAGGCTTCCGCTTCCGGCAGAGGTTATCGCATTCTTCCAGGCAGGCTAATCAAATCTGCGCCAATAAGTCATTGTTTTTAGAGGGGCCTCAATCGCGTGGAGGCCTCTCTATTTTTATTATTTTAAGTTAAAAGCGAAAGGAGAAATCACCATGTTAATCAAAAGAATTCCGTATGTTACCTACAATGGAGATAGTCTTGAGGAGAATTTCTATTTCAACCTCACAAAGACAGAGGCAATGACACTTCAGGTGTCTAAGGAAGGAGGATTTGAGCAGTATCTGAAGAATATTGTCGATGCTCATAGTGGCAAAGAAATCATGAATACTGTTCGTGAAATTATCCTTCTTGCATATGGCGAGAAGAGTCCGGATGGTAAGCATCTTATGAAGTCTCAGGAGATAAGAGACAGATTCGAGTGCTCTCCGGCATTTGATGCGCTGTTTACAGAACTTGTTCTTGACGACAAGAAGATGAGCGAATTCATCAATGCTCTGCTTCCGAAGGATATGGATGAGTTCGTAGAGAAGATGAACAAGAAGGCAGCCGACATAGAGGCTAAAGGGCTTACCGTGATTGACGGCGGTGCTCAGTAATAACAAAGAGAGGTAAGAGAGAATGCAAGAGACATTGGAAATCACAATCCCCGAGGTGGAAACCTATGACGAAGATAAAAACGAATTCAAGACATTGTTTGGTGAAACTACATTGCAACTTAAGCATTCTCTCCTTTCTATTCAGAAGTGGGAGCAGCATTGGCATAAACCATTCCTTGATGCAAGCAAAGGAGAAAAGTCACTGGAGGAAACAAAAGACTACGTACGTTGCATGACTATTAATAAAGGAGTTAATCCGTTAGTATACGACTACATTCCTTCAAAATATATGCCTATTATTAAGCAATACATAGAAGATCCTATGACCGCCACATGGTTTAGTGATGATAACGATGAGCCTAAAAGACCTGCTCCCGTACAGACCGCAGAGACTATATATGCTGATATGATCGCTCTTAGCATACCATCAGACTATGCTAAATGGCACCTTAACTCTCTTCTCACCCTAATTAAGGTATGCGCCATTAAACAGCAGCCTCCTAAGAAGATGTCTGCCCAGGAAACTGCTGCTCACTACGCTAAGTTGAATAAGATGCATAGAGCGAAAGGCATAAAATAGTACCGGAGGATATTGACATGGCTAAACTGATTTCATTCAAGTCTAAAGGATCATTTGAAAAGACTTTTGATATTCTTAAACAGAGTATTGATGTCGGTAAGTGGGAAATGTTATGGCGGTATGGCGAAATGGGTGTAGAAGCTTTACGAAATGCTACGCCCGTAGACTCTGGTTTCACTCGAGATAGTTGGAGCTATGAGGTTATAAAAACAGATAAAGAAATATCCATAGTCTTTAAGAATTCAAACGTCATTAAAGACTATTTCAACGTAGCTATTATGCTACAATTAGGTCATGCCACTGGTAATGGTGGATATGTAGAAGGCATTGATTACATTAATCCAGCATTAAGACCAGTATTTGAGAAAATGGCAAATGATCTATGGCGCGAAACAATAGGAGGGTGAGAACATGGCAGTTACTATCGACGAGCGCGTTGTTGAAATGCGCTTTAATAATAAGCAATTTGAGAATAACGTAAACCAGTCGATAAACTCACTTAATCGTTTGGATAAGTCTGTTAATGATCTTGATAACTCTAAGGGTCTTAGAGACTTTCAGAAAAAAATATCTAAAGTTGATTTTAGCAGCATGGAGAGATCTATATCAGCTTTAGAAAAAAGATTCTCGACATTTGGTATCGCTGGAAAAACTGTTATAGAGGATATAACAAGAGGTGCTGAAAAAGCATTATTGTCATTGGTGTCATTTATAAACAAACCTATTGCTCAGATTAAGTCTGGAGGCTGGAGAAGAGCTCTTAATATAGAGGACGCTAAGTTTCAGCTTAATGGTTTAAAAGTTGCTTGGGATGACATAAAAGACGACATTGACTATGCAGTGTCAGGAACAGCGTTTGGCCTTGATTCTGCAGCAAAGGCTGCTTCACAGTTGGTAGCTTCAGGTGTAAAGCTTGGAGATAGCATGAAAGGAGCCTTAAGAGGTATTTCAGGTGTTGCCGCTATGGCAAATACATCGTACGAAGAAATATCTCCAATATTTACAACAGTAGCAGGCCAGGGAAGACTTATGACCATGCAGCTTAGACAGCTTGAGGCTCGTGGTTTGAATGCTGCTGCTGAGATCGGTAAGTATCTTGGCAAAACTGAACAACAGGTTCGAGAGATGGTAACTAAAGGAAAGATTGATTTCAATACTTTCGCTACTGCAATGGATAGTGCATTTGGTCAGCATGCTAAGGACGCAAATAAGACGTTCACAGGTTCAATGGCCAATATGAAAGCTGCATTGTCAAGAATTGGAGCTGATATTGCTACAGAGTATCTTGCCGATATGGTTGATGTTTTTAATGATCTTCGAGTTACTATTGACAATATCCATATTGCATTGAAGCCTGCTATAGAAGAGCTTAACAAGTGGATAAAAATAGGAACTTTAATGATAAGAGTTGGCATTAAGTTAGTTACAACCAATGAAAGAATCCAAAAAGCTTTCAATAATGTAATTGAGATGTTTAAGATAATAGGTAGAGCTGCTGCTGATCTTATACCTCAATTAATCTTTGACTTCCGTTTAATGAATACGACCGTACATGAAATTGGTACTGCTTTAGGTAATGTACTTAAAATATTGTTCGGAGTTAAAACCGATTTAACACCGTTGCAAATAGTATTATTTGGTTTAACCAGGACTATTCAAATTATATTGGTAGTCATTAATGGTGTACTAACAGCTGTAAAGAAAGGATTGGAATATTTAGCAACGTCTGGCGCTCTTGAAAACGTTATGGATAAACTTATTCCATTAGCTAAGATCATATTGCCGATTATATTGGCATATCTTATTGTTACAAGATTCAATCTTATAAAGACTGCAGCTGCTATAGCAGCAGTAGCAGCGGCTATCAGTATATTATTTAAGTATGATATATTCGGTAAAGTAAGTAGCTTTGTAACAAAGGCTATAAATAAAATAAAGAGCATCATTGATTTTCTTCGCAATGATGTATGGCCTATAATTAAATATACTGGCTGGATGGTTTCTAATTTAGCAGGTATATTAATGGGTCTTTTAACAAACAATCAAGATGCTATAAAGAATATTACGGACGATATGACTAATGCGGGGCTTATAATAAGTAAGTTTGGCACTGGAGCTAGTAAGATCGCCAATATATTCTTGGAAATCGGAAACAGTATAAGTCAGATGTGTGCTACTATTAATCCATCAGCAATATATCTTATGACCATACTTGCATTGATGACATACGGTCTTGAAAGGATGGTAAATCTAATAACATCTACCGTATCGAAACTCGCATTGATAGCTAATGTAAACCCGCTTGCTTGGTTAAATGTACTTAGCAATGGTGTATCTTCATTCTTAATGAGCATGGGTCGTGCTGAGGTACTTAAAGCAGAAGCCACATTTATAGGAACTATTGCGGCATCCATATTAGCTTTAGCAGCAGCTTGCGTTATTTTAACAAAGGTTGTAGGTAAAGATGGGAAGGTATTTGTATCAATAGCCGCAGGAATAGCTATAATTACTCTTGCTATAGCAGGGTTGATGTATGTTCTTAAACAAAGAGAAACTTTGATAGAATCAGCTTCTGCTATGGAATCTGCGATACATATGATCGGAGAAATCAGAAAAATAAACGCACTATCCGGTTTCATACTTACAGTTATAGCAATGATTGGTACTCTAACATATGCCATAATTAAGCTTAAAGAAATTGCTACTCCAACAGAAATAGCTATCATAGCAGCATCAATTGGTGGACTGGTAGCTGTTGTCTCAGGAATAGCTGTTGCAGCGTCAATGTTTGGTAATGCTGCAAGCATGACTGTAAAATTGGTTGCATTAGGTGCTGCGTTTATAGGCATGGCAGCTGGAATATTTATACTTGTAAAGGCGATAAAAGCATTTCCTAAAATTGAAAGTACTATAGATGTACTAAAGAAAATGCTTATTGTACTTGCATCTGGAGCATCGCTAATTGCGATAGCTTGGGTTGCTTCTAAAGTTCTAAACAGATTGTCTTTAGGAATTCTTAATCTTGCAGTAACGGCGTTAGCTTTAGCTGTCGTATTGAAGGCTCTTCCGGACATAGTAGTAGCATTAGGAAAAGCAATCTCTAAAATAGGAGATGCATTTAAGGTACTTGCAACAGCAAGTAAGGATATTGTTGGAACAATGCTACTTAAAGTGGCTGGCGGATTAGCTGCTATTATAGCAGTATCTAAATTGGCTGGAAATGCCATAAGAGCATGCTTAATATTGGTAGGAACCATAGGAGCATTCATACTATTCATAGAGTATCTAAGGAAGATTGGCCAGGATCAAACAGCCATTCAAAATGCAGTATCTGCGTTTAAGCAATTAGCAGGTTTATTAGCTATTATGGTTATTATAATGGGTTCTATGTTGGTATTATCTACATTTGCCCAGCATGGAGCAAAAGCAGCTGTGATCCTTATATCCATACCGATATCTATGTTGGCATTTGTTGCGGCGTTGAAAGCATTAAATGCAGCTATAACAGGATTAGATAATACCCAGCTCACAGCATTGGGTGTTAGCTTTGGTATATTAACGGCTGTACTGGCTGGATTGATGGTATTGTCGCATTACTTTAAAGGATCTTTAGCATCGCTTGCTGGTTTGACTATTATTATTATAGCAATGACAGGGGCAATAAGCGCATTAACTGCATTAGCTAAAGATAATCCTGGAAACATGATATTGTCAGCAGTAACTATTGTTGGCATATTAGCCACCATGGCTATAGTAGTAGCAAGTTTAGGAAAAACATTAAAGAAAGTAAATGCTTTGAGTGTTTCCGCTTCAGTTATTACAATGGCTATAGCTATTGGCAGTATAGCCAGTGCTATGAAAACTATATTGCTGGCTAGTGGTGGAGATTGGCTGTCAATGTCCATGGCAGCTTTAATGTTAGCCGGGTTAATGACTGTTCTTGGTATAATAGTCATAGAAATGGCTAAATTAGCTAAAGGATACAGATCAGCAAAAATAACGAAGGTATTAGGCGTTATACTGTTGATTGGTACTTTAGCAAAAGCTATGGCTACAATGGCCAGAGCATTAAGCAGTATTGCAAAATTTAAATGGCAGAAACTAACAGCTGCAGTAATAGGTCTCGGCGCTATGATGGGAGTGTTATTACTTTCTGTTAAGGTTATGTCAAAGACAAAAGTAAATAGCTTTAGCAATGCTATCAAAGTAGCAATACTTATAGGAGCATTAACTGGAGCTATGGTTACTATGGCAGGTCCTCTGTCTGCACTTGCTAAACTTGATATGGTAAGTATGTTAGCTTCTGTTGCTGGTATGGTAATTCTCATGGGTGCATTGGCATTAGTAGTAGATGTATTAGCTAATATACATGCTGGAAGCATAACAAATATACTAAAAATATCAGCATTATTGTTGGCAGTATCAACAAGTATGTTAATAATAAGTGTAGCTCTTGCTGCCGTAGCACAGATGGATTGGGCAAACACTATTTCAGCAGCGGCATCTATGGCTCTTCTGTTTGGAGCTCTTGCTTTAGTCGTAATAGCATTGAGTAATATGCCCGTAACTAATCCATTAGGTTTGCTTGCATTGGTTGCAGCAATGGCTGCTATGTCGGTTGAAATATTACCAATGGCATTAGCATTAAGTATGCTTGCACAGTTTAACTGGAAGTCTATATTAGCAGCAGCTGGAGCATTGTCACTTGTGTTTACTGTTCTTGCAGTAACGATTGGTGTAATGGCAAATCTGCCAATGTTAAATCCATTAGCTCTTATAGCATTAGCAGGAGCAATGATTGTTTTATCTACCGCTATGATACCGTTAGCGATGGCTATAGGTTACTTGGCTAATCAAAATGTTGACGGTTTGATCGAGGCAGCAGGTGCATTAGCAATAGTGTCAGCTGTATTAGGCGGTATAATGATTATATTAGCGCTTATACCTGGTGCAGCATTAGCCGTAATACCGATTGCAGCAGCATTAACCCTTGCTTTATTTGGTCTTGGAGCAGCTGCTGTGTTGATAGGTGCTGGTATAAATCTTGCAGAGATAGCACTGGAGAGATTCGGCGAGTTCTTGGTAAGAAATAAAGATACTATAAATGAAGCATTGACAGAATTCGGTAAAGGATTAAAGCACTTTATAGTTGATGTTGCAAAAGGCATATACAAAGCAATACGTAAACAGGGTAAAGCTATAGGAAAGAGCATCATTACTGTGTTATATTCTATAGGCGCTGGCGTGTCTTCAATGATCAACGCAATGGCTATAGGATATTTGTCAACAATTGACCAGAGTTTGGAAATGCTCATAACTATCGTACATGATAGAGGTATACAGTTAGTTCAGACTATATATGATCTGATATTATCAATAGCAAATGCTATATCGATGGGCTTAGAGGCTCTCTGGGACGTTGTAGTTAACGGCGGAGACATCGGTGATTGGATCGGTAAGTCTGTGGCCGGTGGCATTGAAGGTTCATTCTCTGTTGTAGAAGGATCAGCTGAAAGACTTGGCGCTAAGATTGAAGAATCTTTAAGAAATAGAGTGCAAGTACATTCATTCTCACCGTTATTTGGTGCTATAGGTGAATGGATAGGTATTTCTGTTTCTGGAGGTATGGATGATAGCGCTGGAGATGTTGAGAAATCAGGAGAGAATCTTGGTGAGGCTGCTCAGGAAGGCGTTGAGAAGAAGAATATCGGTCAGTCATTATTCGACGGTATTAAAGGTTTCGTAGATAAGAACAAGGATAAGTTCAGTGGACTTGGAGATACCTGTAGTAAACTGTTTGGTCAGTCGTTCGTAGACGGCTTTAAAGGAATATTCGGCGGTGTAGGTGACTCTGCTTTCTTTAGAGTTACCAGTTCATTTGACGAAGAAGCCGCTAGAAAGAAAGCTGAGAATGAGTTATTTAATGAATACTCTAAAGGAACTGGATTTAAGCAGGCAATCGAATTCGAACGTCAGCATTCCGTAACACTTAAAGGTGTTAAAGATACCGTCGTATGGAACGATGCTCTTACAGATTCTGTTGAGAGACAAAGAGCTGCCTTTGAGAAAGCTAATGATACCACTGGTGGATTAGCAGACATGCTTAAACGATTCTTAGGAGAAGAAGAAGACGCCGAAGAGCAGACGGATGAAACAGGAGATAGCGTTGCTAATTTCACAAAGGGAATGGGCGACGCTGATGACAAGACCAAGAAGACGACTAAGACCATAAAGAGAGCGACTGAAGTATTTAGTGAGTTTAATCGTACTGTTACGTTAACTTCTAAAGAGATGCTTACGAATGTTAAGGATAATCTTATTGCTGTTAGCGAATGGGAACTTGGATTACAGCGTTTGATGAAGCGCGGACTTGATCCAAGAATAATAAGTGACTTCATAGACGCTGGTATGGAAGGATCGTACCAGCAGGTTGCTGTGCTTAACTCAATGAACGATAAACAGTTTGAGAAAGCTAATAAGAGAGCCGTAAAAGCTAGAAAAGCTGAGTTAAAAGCTCAGAAAGACTTACTTAAAGGCATAAGCAAAGACGGCAAGAAGTACAATAAGGAATACCTCAAGAGTATTAAGTACGATAAGAACTTCGACATGGGTCTTAACGACTGGAGTAAGTACACTGGAAAGAAACTTAACAAAGCATTCCGCAAAGCATTTAACAAATTAGACTTTAATGTCATTATGGACAAGTCTAAAGGAATGTCTAAGGCACTTGAGAGTTACGTAGATGCTTCTACTTCAAAATCGAAAGAAGCTACTGATGCATTTGAGAAGTTTATAAGAAAAGCGTACATGGAATCGCTTGATGAATCTCAGAGGCAGGAATGGCTTGGAAAGAAAGCTGAAGATCAGACTAAAGATGTAACCAAATGGTGGAAAGAGCAAGAGAAAGCCATTAGGGAAGCAGTATATTCAGAAGTAAGAAGCATGGACAAACTGTCCGAGAAGTATACACAGACAGGAGAAGACTACAAGAAAGAACTTAAACAGCAGAAGAAAGACTATAAGCAGGCTTTAACAAACCGACGTACGTTGGCAATGATGTTTAGATCGTATGGGTATGAAGGAGTCGCTAAGAAGGTCGAAACCGAGCTTGAAGACGATCAGATATTGTCTATATGGCAGAATTACTCTGTCAAAGGAGGAGAGGTATCTGCTGAAGCATGGGTAAAGAGCTGGAGAGATGTTCTTGCAGTTAATAAGAAGGGTCTTGCAAATGATATTTATGACTATGAGGCCCTGAAGAAAGATAGTAAAGAAGCTCAGAAAGAATTTGTAAATGCTAACATAAGCAATGTTACACAGTTTAAACAAACCAGTGACGTTATGCGAGAAGTTGTAGATGGTGTTGAGAAGAAATTCAAGACATTGTTTGGCAAAGATGCTTCTAAAGCAGATCGTACGTTAAAGAAGATTGCTAAGAATATATCTGGAGCATTTACATTCCTTGACGCTGATACGGGCATGAAAGGAGCAATTTCTGCTTTGCAGCAGTACGCGCTCACACTCATAGACGTTGAAGAGTTAGAGGCACAGGCAAAAGCAACTGGAGTAGATGTATCTGAGCTTATACAGGAGAACCTCGACAATATAACAAGTTCTCTCAAAGATTTCAGAAACAACATCGCATCATCTCTTAAGTCGGCATTACAGTCATTTGACAAGTTCGATGAAGGAGAGAAGAAGTCTTTTGAGGATATGACAAAGAACCTTGAAAGCAATGTAACGAAGCTCAATGAGTGGCGTGCGATGATGAAGAAGATGCAGCAGATGGGCTACAGTAAAGACATCATAGAGTATATGGCATCTCAGGGTATAAACTCGTACGCAGAAGTTGCGGCGATGACCGCAGCCGGTATAACATCCGCTCAGATAGACCACGTCAATCAGATGTGGGAACAGGTTGATAAGCAGTCTGAGATAGGCGCTGATGAAGCATTTGGATCAGTGGCAATTGCAGCTGGAACCGCTGGTAGAGATACCGTTGATGGTGTTATAGCAGAGGTAGAGGATGAGATAAGTAAACAGAATGCTAAAGTTTCTAAATCTATCAATGACGCTGGATCAGAGGCAACAAAGTCTATAAAGAATCAGGAAGAGCCTATTAAGAATCAGGTAACAGTGTCTATAAAGACCATAGGAGATGCGGTTCTCAATAATATAGATGTCTTCATCAAGAATCCGCTTATGGCCAAAATCGCTAGCACTGTTAAGGACGCTGCAGTTGCAGTTGTCGGTAAAGAGAATGCTTATAAAATGGCTATGAATTATGTCGGGAAAAACTCGGTACTCGGTTTAGTAGACGGTATGACTGGCGGTATAGTGTCAAAAGTTGTACAAGCAGGTGTCGGGTTAGGAAATGCTGCCAAGTTAGGTGCTAAAAAGTCATTGGATATAAATTCACCGTCCGGAGCATTCGAATGGATCGGCAATATGGCTGTTGAGGGCTTAGCTTTAGGATTCAGTAATAACGCATACCGTGCAACAGACGAAGTAGATGAACTGTCTAACAGTCTTATCGCATATGCACAGCGGTTATCAGACGATCTGGCAAATACATTACCTACCGAAGACGAGTGGACAATCAAGCCGGTACTTGATCTCGACGAGCTTCAAAATGCGCATAGTTTGATCAATTCTATGCTCGGAAATGGCGATATAGCAGTGCGTTCTAGCACGCTTGCAGGCCAAACAGCAACACAAAGTGAGTGGAGTATGCTCAGTAAAGCCCTTAGCGGTGTGAGTGGAGAGACTACGAATAACACGTACGGAGACACTCAGATTATTATCAATCCGCCACAGGGTAGCAACTCTCGTGAGATCGCTCAGATGGTTATGGGCGAGATCCAGAGACAGATGGATAGGAGACAGAGGATATGAGTATAGCAACAGAAGAACGTTATGTCAGAAACCCAAAGAATTGGATTATATTTGACGGTAAATCGTTAGCGGACTTTAAGCTGTATTGCAGTGGCGATAAGACGTTCTCTGCTCCTCAAAGAAATGTGGATTTGATAACTATACCAGGCCGTAATGGATCATTGGCACGTGATAAAGGTACCTTTGCAAACATTACGGTTGAGTATAGTTGTTGGATTCCTTCTAACTTCAGAGGAAACGTAGAGGCTCTTAGGAACTATTTGCTTAGCAAAGCCGGCTACAAACGGCTGGAGGATACATACGATCCCGATACATTCAGATTGGCAGTGTTCCAGGGACCTCTCGATGTTTCCGCATATTATTCTTCTACGTTCGGGTCATTCACGCTTCAGTTTCAAGCACGGCCCGAACGGTTTTTGAAAAGCGGAGAGGAAGAGATTGCAATAACTGGTGACAACATTGTAAGAAATGCAACACCATTTGCATCTAATCCGTTGATACATATTACAGATTTAAGTGTCATAGGATGCTACATTACAATAGGTTCATACAAGATAACATTGAGAGATGTTATAGGACCTCAGATATCTGACTTAACGATTGATACTGAAAATCTGAACGCTTACGGAACATCGGTACAAACTGGAGAATTAATAAACTGTAATGAGATTATTTATCCAGTAAATAAAGAAAAATGGGCATTACTTGAACCTGGAGAGAATGCTGTTAAGATACAGCGATTAGGTTCAGTAATATCTACAAATGGCGTTAAGCTTATACCAAGGTGGTGGATACTATGAGCTTTCCTATTTTATATCCAAAAGGAACATCAGAACCAAATGGCGTTGGCATAGGAGTTTTAACAGATGCCCTGGAGGTTAAAGTAACACGAGAAATAAATGGGGCATATGAACTGACCATGCGCTATCCGGTGGAAGGTATTCATTTCGGAAGTATTGGTCTTGAAAGCGTTATAGCTGCCAAAGTTCCTGATAAGGAAAACTATCAGCTGTTTAAAATATACTCCATATCAGAACCAATAGATCTATCGGTCACTATAGATGCAGAACATGTATTCTATATGACTGGTGACATACCATTACAACCGTTTACAAATCAGGTTGGCGGTATAGACGGCATTTTAGATGCTATGAATACAATAGGTGTACCAAACGGTATACATAGTCCGTTCACATTCACCGATATATTACCAAGGGATGCTACAATATTCACTCTTAAAGAGCCAACATCAATGAGAGAGGTAATGGGTGATAGCGATGGTATGCTTTTATCCAAAGACTTCTATGAAAAAGCAGAGTGGGATATAGACAACTATAATCTATGTCTTACTCCGGGTCTTGGAACAGATAAAAGACATGTACATTATGTATATGGTAAGAATGTATCCGATATAAATCAGGATTCAAATCTTACAAATATGGTTACCGGTATCTTCCCATATGTACACGCGGATACGGACGATGGCAAACCAATCAATGTTCTTGGCGATATATGCTATGGAACCGGCCATGAAAGCTTTGCACATGAGCGTATAGTGGCTACGAACGTGGAATCTTACTTCACAGATGAGGAGAAAGAATCATGGAGTAAGTATGGTGACACTGACATCAAAATGCCTACAAAAGAGCAGGTAAATTTAAAAGCTTCTGAAGCAATAAAAGACTTTGACTTTATGTGCAAGCCTGAGATCACAATATCAGTTAGTCCAGTTGATCTTACTGGAGTATCTGGGTATGAGACTGTTGCTGAGAGCCTTAAACAAGTACAACTTGGAGATACTATTACCGTGATATTTAGCGAATATGGTATCGAGAAGGAAGCAAGGGTCATTAAGGTTACATATAATGTCCTTGATGGATGTAACGAGAATATTGAGGTAGGAGATCCAAGCCCTAATCTCGCTGCTACACTGGCTGCGATTGGTGAGAAAACAGAGGTAAACAGAGCAGGTATTGTTGTTGGTAAAGATTCTATAATAGCGTATGTTGACCGTACTGATGGTCGCATGGGCTCTCAGTTAAGAATGACTGAGGATGAAATTAAATCCACAGTTGCCTCATACTCTTCATCATGGAATATGGTACCACTAACAGGTAGTGCTGCTATTTATGGTGAAGGTTGGCGAATGGAACTGTATGGTTATGGTACACCGGAAGCAAATAAGAAAAATGCTGAGGAGCTCGCCAACTACAACTATTTCGATGAAGAAACCGGATATGCGTGGGAAAGTGTCCAGGTTGCTGGTACTTGGACATGGCGTAGGAAGAGATTTGCAAGAAGACATGACTTTAGATGGTATGATGAAACAGGATCGCATACGGCAACTGCAAATCCCGGCGACGAATCATGGACAACAAGACTTGATGGCTATTGTGAGTCAAATATTACTCAGCTTGGATACCAGATTATACAGGAAGTATCTGCCAGGTCAACTGGAGATCAGTCAATCATTGACCAAACACCAAGTCAGATAAGTTTAAGAGTGACAAGTCCAAGTGACATACAAGGAGAGAGACATGCCGGCATCACTATCACAACAAAATACGGTGATGGTTCCGAACGTCAGGCATCTGGCGTTATTGAACTTGAAGGTGTTTGTGTCTTTAAAGACAATTTGTCAGATGGTAGAACTATAATAAGTGGCGACAATATAAAGACCGGACTTGTAAGTGCCCAAAGAATAAACGTTAATGATCTTATAGTTAAGAAACTTAGTACTAATACTGACGGTAATGGATACTATCTTGAATCTCAGTATGGCTACATTAAAGGGTATTCTTCAAATAATCTTTTAATGTATGAACTTACTATGTATAGGATGCCATTTACAGTTAGATATAGCAGCGGTGGTCAATTAACAATCTTACCATCTATAGTATCGTATATGTTAGGTATAGAGGTGCATGATGGTAGTGTTAATGGCGCATCAAGATATTTCTACATAGGCGATACGGCAGGAACAATTCTTAAATGTTATAGACCAGACGGTGTTTGGACAACTTCTTTTTCTACACAAACAGAAGTTATAAATTACTATCATCTATCTTTTTACGAAGCTTTGTCACCATATGATGAGGATTCTGGTGAAGTTACAACCGATATGATGCGTACAAATAAGATCACAGCAAAGTATTGGAATACAAATAAGCGTCGTATCATGTTTAAGAACTGTCGTAGAAGCATGGGCGAAGAAGGTGTAGACTACGATAAAGACGATATGGGCGCTACTGCCAGATATGTTAAATGGATACATGGTGGTGGTGACGATTCTGATCGAAGATGGAAGAATACTGTTACAGATCTTAAGAACGTTGCTAAACAATATATGAGTTTGCGTCCGGTGTCATATAGATTCAACAAAGGTGTTGATTCACAAGGTAAAGATGACGAAATACGCTTTGGTCTAATAGCACAGGAAGTTAATGAAGTATATCCAAGTGGCATATATCATATAGTGAACCATGAATCATCCTTAAACGACGAGGATCTTTCACCAGAAATGAAACAGTATACGCCTGTAGAATACTATAAGCTTCGTTACGAGGAGTTACATGCCCTTCACATCTCTATGATTCAGAAGCACGAGAGAGAAATCTCCGAGCTTAAAGACATGATTAAAACATTAACCAATTTACTTCAAAATTAGGAGGTATAAGATATGCTTTCAAAGGTAAACGCTACAATAAATGCAAATGCACAGTCCGTTATTACAGATGAAGGGATTCAGAAACCTATATGTTCGTTTAACGGATATATAGATGTAAACAAGCAGCCGTCAATAACTAAGACAATTGTTGACAACGAGTTATATTTGGAAAACAAGGCTATAGCCAAACAGGATGAGGAAGCGTTTGAAGAGTATCTGCTCGGTCTTGTATAAAATAAAGGAGGAGTCCTATGGAACGCTATATTAAGGTTAACATGGTACCTGGTATAGAAGTACCGCAAAGAGCAAAGGTGTCTCAGTATGAAAAAGGATGGCCTATATATGTAGATTTGTACTACGAGAACGATCCTTGGACACCTCCTGCTGGTTCTAACTGCTATGTACAGGGAACAAAGAAAGATAAGACCGGTTTTATTTACAGTGTAGAAAGAACTGGTAATCGTTGTATTGTAATGCTTACAGATCAGATGACAGTATTCGATGGTGAGCAGAGAGTCGAACTGATATTTACATCAGGAGAAAACGTAAAGATTGCAACTGCAAACTTTATCTTGGACATTGAACCAGCTGCGTTGACTGACGATACTATCATCTCGCATACTGATATACCTGTTACACAGGAAATAAGTCAGATCATTGCACAGATAGCGGCAGAGATACTTGCTGATTCTACAGAGCAGGCATTGGTATCAGAGTCATATGCTAAAGGAACTAGGAACGGAGTAGATATACCGTCTACAGATCCTGCATATCAGAATAACTCTAAATACTATGCACAGCAGGCGGCTTCGGTTGTATCAGATGCCTCTGCGTCCGCTGCAGCTGCTGCTGCCTCTGCTACTGATGCCGCTTCAAGTGCTTCTGATGCCGCGGACGCCGCTGATGAGGCAGCAGAGACTATATCAACAGTTCATGACTGGGCAATAGGACCAACTGGTACACCGGGAGAACCGTCAGATACAAACAATGCAAAATATTATTCAGAGCAGGCTGGATTAGCAGCTGATGAGTGCGCTACCATGTGGGCTAAGATACAGTCTCTTGGTATAGACTTCTATCTGGATCCTGAAACATCTGCTCTGTACGTAGGATATAATCAACCATCAGGAGGTGGATCATGAGCGCTCCAGCAGGATATACGTTGCTTGGTATCGTCGGATATGCTGATTGCGGAGGATACGACAAAACCAGACGATACTATATGAATCAGGTTGTACACTATTACGGGTATCCATATATATGCATTAAAGAGAGTGCCAAAGGAATGGACCCTCTTAATAAGCTGTTTTGGAGACCCATGATAGATCCTACAGTTGGAGAGGAGGATTAACATGCCTGTACCAAGTGGATATGTTAAGTTGGGTGTTATAGGATATGCCGAACGTGGAGAATATGATGCTACTGCTGTATACTACAAGAACCAGGTTGTACACTATGATGAGAAAAGCTATTACTGTAAAGTAGATGGTACTGTAAATAAAGCCCCTACAAACAAAAACTACTGGGGCATCATGGCCGGTGGCGGAGGTAGTATACAGAAGACAGCAGATCTTATGTACGAAGGCGATCAATGGTATGTCCCTGATGTGATATTTACAACAGAGGTCATTGTCAATGATCAGGAAGGAGAATAATATGCCATTTGTTAAACCCGAATGGAAAAGTGTTACTAATAAAAGTGACAATACGCCAATTTGCATACAGGGGCTTATTGCTAGGTACGACGAGGATATGACCTATGAAGAAGAGACTATGACCAAAGGTGATTATCTTAAAAATGTTATATTTGATGGTAAATATCCTAATATGGAAATAGTTGACCATGGACGAGTTGGAAGCGAAGGAGAAGGCTTTGGATTATATGCGTTATATTTTGATAGGGTAAATAATCCATGTGCATCTATATTTGCAGGAAAAGCTAATCCAAATTATGGATATAGAAATGGTGTGATCGGAGATTACTCGTTTCACGCATATATGCATATTGCTGATAAAAAAGCAGACTATAATTCGTCAACCAATCTTCTTAGAGCGTTTATATGGTCCCAGTCAACTTCATACGGTGCAATGTATGCAAAATCGTTTAAAACTTTTTGTGTAACATATCATAATGGCTATAACTCTGCATACAACACTGGAACAAGTCGTACTTGCATGTTATATGACTTCACAAATAAGGAGTTCATAGTATTCGATGATCAGTTAGCTAATATACAGTTCTCGAAGCCAGATCATTATGTATATTCTAAGCCGCTTACAAGAGATGGTGCTAATGGGCAACCGTATAATAAAGTAACAAGAACATCTTCTAACTCTGAAGTACGGTATACTAAACTTAAGTTTATCGATGGAACAGAATCCAAGAGAATTTATATGCTTTCTCAGCTCCCTGCTCGTGCAGAAGATGCAATACTTACAATGGAATCTAAGAAGTTCTATGTTTTGCCGTATTACTCAGATTCATACTGCGCGTTAGCAATTGAATGTACAGCGGATGTAACAGAATAGGAGGGTTATATTTATGCCTAGCTTGATTATACCAGATACGAGGACAATATACATATATACTACAGGTACATATGCATCGTATCAAACACTTCAGGGATGTATTACCGATAGTGATGTTGTTGATGCTCCGGATGGAGAAGATCTCATAAGTCGTGGTGATTATCTTAAGAAATATATATTTGATAACAAGCATGACGATATTATTACTTTTGATAAAGTAATATGCACAGATACTCGGTATTGGACTGGTGGAATGTACATAGATGGTGAAAACAATGACTATAAACTCGGTTTCATAGCATCAACCAACATTTATAATTCTGTTATTGCCTGGAATTTATGGGAAACATTAAAGACTAGCCCATATAGGCAAACTCAGAGTAACGCTAATAGTCTGCTGAACAATAATACCCTCCAGTATGCTAATAGTTCCGATGGTTTGTCTAGTCGATGGAATGTAAAGAATTTTGATTCATTTATATACATTGAATTTGCATATCAGGTTCAGGGCCTTTGGAATCCTAGTAACTATAGAGCTATACTGCGGCTTGTATATGATATCGAAAATAAGGAAATAGTGTATTATACTTCAGATTTGGGAACTGTTTTGTTGTCAACCCTCGAGTCAAGAGAATATGCTAAGACATTGACGATAGACGGCTGCACTGGTACAATCGCTTATCCGTCCTTCCGTAAGTCTTCGATCGAAGAAGTCTCATATGCTCCGATCACCAGAATAGATGGAATGGAGGCTACAAGATTCTATATGCTCACACAGTTCCCGGAAGCATCAGCTTGGGAGACTCTTCATGTGGGTGACAAGTACTTGCTCGTACTTCCGTACGACACATCTACATCGACCGGATACTGGGGTTCGGGCGGACACGAGATGCACTGTGCAATAGCAATAGACGTAACTGGTGACATCGAGAACCAGTAACAGCGATATACGTTGGTGTGAACGGAAGAGCACGAGAGGTGTTCAAAGCAACTTAAAATCTTCAAAATGAAACTATAAAGGAGGACAATCATGGGACTTTCAAATGTAGAAACCATATTGGAGCAAGGAATAGCTGGAGAACCTATTACTGTTAAGCCTCAATCCAGAGTAGAGTCTTTGCTCATAGATTTGATCAACCAAGGTGGAGGTGGTGGAGGGACAACAGATTACAATGCCCTTGCGAACAAACCTACCATAGACGGTAACACAGTTCAAGGTAATATGACAGCCCAGGATCTTGGTCTTACACCTACACCTGAATATGAGGCGTCAGAAGAAACATTGTCATTAGGATAGTAATAGTGCTATCTTAATCATACATCTTTTTTATAAGGAGGACAATAATATGTCAGACATCAGCAAAATTAAAGTAGGTAGTACTTCCTACGACATCAAGGACGCAGACGCGCGTTCACGAATCGCAGCCCTGGAGTCATATTCAGATTTCCTTGGCGTAACCACAACACAGCTTGTTGATGGTGTTACAACCAGCCCCGTTATCACAATTAACGGAGACTCTGTTACCGCAAAGAAAGGCAATATTGCCATATACGGTTCTGCAGAGTTCATCTATGACGGTACAGTTTGGCAGGAGTTCGGTGATCTCAGTGCAATTCAGAATCTTCTTGGTGATCTTGCTTATGAAGACACAGCAGAAGGCACATTCACGCCGGCAGGTACTGTTTCAAGACCGTCGATTTCTGTAACTCCGACTACATCAAATGTAACGGGTGTTCTTAACGCTGGTACACTTCCGTCTATGACCTATGACTCAGCTACAGAGACTCTTGAGTTTGATGCAGGCGCTCTTGTAACACTTGCAACATCTTTAGCGGTTATGACTGGTGCAACAGCAGCATTGGATTCAGATCCGGTATTCTCAGGTACTGCTGGAACCGTTACGGTTGCTGCTCCTACAACACCGTAATGGCAAAAAATATTCGCTTACTACCCAGTGCTTAATTGTGCTGGGTAGGTATTAAGAAAATGGAGGTTCATTATGTCTGATATATCAAAGTTTAAAGTCGGAAACGACACTTATAATATAAAAGATGAAGAAGCAGAACAAGCGATTGAAGCGATTGAGACAGCCCTTGCAAACAAAGTCGATAAAGTCGCAGGCAAAGGTTTGTCAACGAACGACTATGACGACACGGAAAAGGGCAAAGTCACTGCCAACGCCGAAGCTATTGAGGCGATGGCGGATGAAGTAGCGATTATTGGCAAATATCGCAAATTTTCATCCGAATGGATAACACAAAATCAGACTTGGAAAACAGGGATTACCGAATCCTGCACTTGTTTAATTTCATTACAAGGATATTCTGATTACTGCGCTGGTTTGATTTTGGCTCAGAAGTTTGGTAATGGTCAGACTTATGTGCAAAAACTGATTGATACATATCATTTTAATGTCACATTTGTAGATGGTGAAATGCAATGCTCCACCGATAGTGTATCGGATGGAGTATTTAGTATACTTTTTCTGAATAAAAAGTGGTGACCGTCTACAACAACTATATAAAGGCGGAACATCATGACAATATTCAACGACTCAAACGAAAAACAGTGGAGAAAGACTTCAACGGAAGAAAAGACAAGGGCAAGAGTGATTTATAGGACTTGCAAGAGGTCTAAAAACAAGCGTGAAGTCTTACAAGCAAACAACAGAATAATGAACGCTATTGAGGTTATCTTTTTCCCATACGATAACCTTGATGGAAAGTCTTGGTATTTCAAGTTGGATGAAGGCTACGAAATATCCATCAAAGCCTTTAATAAGCTTATCACCCGAAACAAGGCAATAAAGACCGAGTTACACAGGATAAAGCGACAGCTCAGACTTATGCAGAAAACCCAGACAGAGCGAGTGAAAGCTATCCACGACTATATCTGTGATAGCGTAGAATATGCCTACGAGGATAGAGCGAGGACAACGCTATTTGATGCGATATTCAATCAGCGTGTTGTATGCTGTGGGTATTCGATATTCTTCAAGGCTTTGTGCGATATCTCAAAAATCGAGTGTGAATGCGTTGTAAACGAAGACCACGAATGGAACAGGGTCACAATTGATGGCAAGACCTACTTCATTGACGCAACTTGGGATGATTGTCTGGGAAACGAAAAGTATTTCATGCTACCTCCGGAGAGGTTCTACGCAATACATCCGATGCACACGGGGCTTGCCAGTGATATATGGGTAAAGTGAGAGGAACAGAAAATGTACGAAACAGTAGAGCACGTGCTGGTATCATCGAACGCTGCTATAGTGTTAATATTCTTAGCATTTATAGCAGTGATTGCGGTGATATTAGCGAAGAAAGGAATACTCAACATACATACATCAGCTGTCCAGTTAGGTGCAGCAGACCAGGAGCGGGACATAATCAGACAGCAGCTTGAGTGGACAAGGGTGCATCTGGAGGGCGTAGAGTCCTCCATGCCCAAGCCCGAAGGATACAATCAGTGGCTTGGTAAGTATGTGGTGGAGGCGGTGTATGACGAATATGTAGATTGGATAACATTCAACCATATTAATGCGTCGCCTGCATACGTAGAAATCAAGCAAGATAAGTTAGTGTCTTTGATACGTAAGCTTGTGTCAAGGGATGAGTTCAGGACGCCTGAGTTCGAGGATATGATCCGAGAGGATACTCGACAGTGTATTGAGAAGCTTATCCAGATAAGGAAGGTGTATAAGAAGTGATATTTGGATTCGCGTAAAAATTTATTTCTATAATAGAGGAGAGAAGAAAAAGATGTCTCTTCTTTTATTTTTCATACACATTTCTCAATCACCCCAAAGGAGGAACAAAAGCATGCCTAACAAGGTAAAAGATGCAAACGGTGAAGAATACTTTGTCATGGATATTGAGTACTATGGCAAGAAAGGCGACAGAATCAGATATCTACTTGACAATGGTCAGTGGGTAAAAGCTGAGGAAGTCGAGGTTGTTGATTAACCCATTCCATTACTATTTTTCCTTCAATCTCACAGGCGTCGCAGTTTATTTTGGCGCCTGTATTTTTTGCCTATGAGGTATTTATACCGAATTAACTTATGATAATAAGCGCTTACATATAGAGGATTATATTTATGTACATGCACACGAATCCAAATCCAAGAAATCATGAGATAGACGATTGTGTAGTAAGAGCTATAGCAATCGCTACAGGACATTCTTGGGATTATGTTCAGCTATCCTTATGCATATACTCTTTTGATTTAAAGGGTATGAGCTCAACAAACTTTGTATGGGATAGTTACCTCCGTGATATTGGATACAAACGTTACAACCCACCATATGCAGACGTACCACATAGATTCACTGTTAAAGACTTCTGCAACATGTATAAATATATTGATGCCAGTTATATTTTAGCAACAGGCACACATGTTGTAGCGGTGGTAAACGGTGACTATTACGATACCTGGGATAGTGGAGACGAAGAAGTACGATACATATATGCAAAGGAGGATGATATATGACAACAAACCCGTATTTACAACCTCATTATTTTGGGCAACCAAATCCAAATGCTATGACTGTGGATAATAATGTCCAGCAGAAGCCGATCACGTACGGAGGCGTGGTTCCAGTGTCTTCGATCGAAGAAGTACTCAAATACCCAGTACAACCAGGTATACGAATGTACTTCGAAGATGAGATGGCTGGTTATATTTATACCAAGACACAAGGATTCTCACAGATGGAGAAGCCTATATATGAGGCATATCCTCGACAGAAAGTGGACTTTGAGTCACTTCTTCCTGAAAATAAAAAGCTTGCTAACTACGTAACAGTAGATCAAATGAGTGAACTAACCGGTGTATTATCTCAGCTAACGCAAGAGGTAATGGCTCTTAAGCAGCAGAGCACCGGAAACAATAATTCACATAAAAAGTTCAACAACAAGCAAAGGAGGGAAGACAATGAGTCAACAAAACAGGAATGATCCATTCGGATCCAGACAGAACATGATGTCTCAGTACGGAAACTTTCAACAGAATCCGATGCAGTTCATGGCGCAAAGAGGTTTAAACATACCTCAGCAATACGCAAATGATCCAGATGGAGCTATTCAGTATCTTATGAATAGCGGTAAACTGACGCAGAAGCAGTATAACTTTGCTTCACAATTCGCTAATGCCGCTATGGGCGGACGAGGAAGATGATATTTATGTCAAAGGTGGCCACCAACGACTAAATATATGTAACTTATTGTATCTATCCTCCTCACCCTATAGAACTCTCTATAAGGATAGCACTTCTACTGTCGTGATGACAGAGGAAAGGAGCGCTTATGTCATTCTTAGAGAACGGCGGAAACGGCATGTATATGCCAGTAGCACCAGCAGGTGGCTATGGTTACGGAGGTAACGGATTCTTCGGAGGCGATGGAGCATGGCTTATTCTGTTCATTATCGCTGCAATGTTCGGAGGCTTCGGAGGAGGCTGGGGAGGCAATGGCTTCGATGGTGGAGCATTCCCGTGGCTTCTTACATCTAATAACCAGCTTGCTACACAGATGCAGCAGGGCTTCGACCAGAATTCTATCCAGAACGAGCTGAGTGAGATTCAGTCTTCTGTGGCATCAGGATTCGCTAATGCAGAAGTATCCGGTTGCAATCGTGCGATGGATTCCATGAGGACCGCGTACGAGAACGAAATCGAATCTTTGAAGGCAACCTTTGGATTACAGCAGAGCATGGATCAGTGCTGTTGCGAGAACCGTCTGGCTACCGCAGAAACCCAGGCGCTTATCTCACGCGAGGCAGCAGCTAACAGAGACAATGTAACCGCTGGTATCCAGTCCATTAAGGATATGATGTGCCAGGATAAGATCGATGCAAAGAACGAACAGATTGCAGCACTGCAGACACAGGTTAACATGCTTAACCTTGCGCAGTCGCAGGCAACACAGACAGCAGCTCTTGTCGCTGACAATGCCGCTCAGACGCAGTATATTGTCAATAGAGTTGCTCCCTATCCCATACCCTCATACAGCGTAGCCAATCCGTACGGTTACAACTATGGCCCGTTCTACGGTCCTAATAACGGATTTGGATACGTAGGCTTCGGCAATGGAAGCTTCTAAGGGGGTGATACTTATGTCAGATTATATAGCAGTGGCAGAGCAGAATGTACCGCTTAATCAGGCAGCAACGTTCACCGCTTCTACCCCTTGCCGTAACAGTAATATATACTTTGAAAACGGTTCTGGGGTTTTTATTCTGCGTGGTATCGTCAATAACCCTTACGCTCCATTCGCAAGATATACCGTAAAATTCAATGGTAACATAGCTGTACCTGAAGGAGACACTGTAGGCGCGATTGCAGTGGCACTGACTGTGAATGGTGAACCCAGACCGTCAAGTGTAGCAATCTCAACGCCGGCAGCAGTGGAGGAGTTTAACAACGTAACCTCCATAGCAACAGTGACTGTCCCGAGAGGTGCAAGCTTCTCAGTTTCGTTAAGAGCTGTAGCCCCGCCGACGGATGTAAACCCGACACCGGCTGATGGCGTGCTTATACGGAACGGCAACATTGAAATTATACGAGTAGCATAAAGGAGGTGAGATCATGGGACATTGGGAAAAGAAACTTTGTATGTTAATCGAGGATGAACTCGAGGACATAGCAGAAAGAGGCCATGTGGATGGCGCTCAGTTGGATGCAACTCACAAGCTTGTTGAGATGTGGTCTAAGCTCAAGACACAGAAGGCTATGGATGACTATATCGACTGGGATGAGGATGCTTCATATTACGGTAACATGAGATCAGGTCGTATGTACGATGGTGGTAGCTACCGTAGAGGCAGAGACTCAATGGGACGATATACCAGCCGTGATGCCAGTGAGAAAGACTCTCTTAAGATGCAGCTTCATGAGTTGAGTAGACGCATAGAGTCTATGTGATATTTTGGGGCCTTCGGGCCCCTTTTTAAGGAGGCTATCATGGACGCTACATACGTAAACAATCACATACGAGAGGAACTTGAAGGTTCGAGGGGGTATCTCGCCTTATACCGTGAGAACGGTGATATTACGGTTCTAAACATGGCCGTTGATGAATTAGGTCATGCATCTTATTTCGTGAAACAAGCCACTGAGTTACCAGCACAGCTTCAGATCATGTACAACGAGGTTAAGGCCAACCTCTTGGCAACAATTGAAGAAAAGGAGAAAAGTGATGGCATCGGAGGCGACATTCAAAACAAACCTAAAGAATAGGATCGAGAGTGAATTCCCGGGATCAATGATATTTCACCTCGACCCATGTGAGAAGAAGGGCATACCGGATCTGGTAGTCCTGTACAAGAGCAAGTGGGCAGCGTTAGAAGGAAAGAAGTCCAAGAACGCAAGTAGAAGATTACACCAGGAACACTACGTCAAGACTATGAACCAGATGGCATATGCATCATTTATATCGCCAGAGAATGAAGACCAGGTAGTTGACGAACTACATAAATATTTTGATTAAGGAGGGTGATATTTATGGTGCTTAATTTAGTAAAAAATGTAAACAAGGAATACATAAGTACAGTGAACTGTACAAAGAGTACAGCAAAAGAAAACAAATACATCGTGATCCACTATGTAGGCGCTGAAGGAGATGCTATTAACAACGCTAAGTATTTCCAGAAGGAAAATCGTGGTGCATCAGCACACTATTTCGTAGGCTTTAATGGTGATATTTACCAGTCAGTTGATGACGGTAATATCGCATGGCATGTAGGTGCGCAGAAGTACGTACATAAACAATGTAGAAACACCAACAGTATCGGAATAGAGCTGTGCTGTCACAAGAATCCTGATGGTAAGACCTGGCGGTTTAATGAGCAAACTGTGAAGAGAGCAGCAGCATTGACAGTGGCATTGATGTTCCAGTATGATATTCCTTTGAAGAATGTGATTCGCCATTATGACGTGACTGGTAAGATATGCCCGGAGCCGTTCGTAAGAGACAAGAAGGCGTGGGCTGATTTTAAAGCTCTTGTAAAACAATTGTACAAAGCTGAAAGAGGAAAGTATGTGGTGGTACACAACTGCTACGTACGTAATGATAATCTGCAGATTATTAAAGACAAAGACAGCCTTCCAGGTTATCTTAGAGCACTATGTAAGAACAAACTGAGCGGTGCAACTATTGAGGAAGGTGGTGTCGTTAAGATTGTGAGTATAAAACAGGATTCATCAGGCAACATCTGGGGAGTAACCCCCACAAACCAGTATTTGCCTGTGATGAATAAGGGTGTAGTCAAGCTTCAAAAGAAGTATTGACATCCGAGTCCATTTATATCTCCTATGTTTTGGGCCGCGATTATTTCCGGCCCTTTATTTTTTTTTCGAGGTTAGTATTAACCGAGACTAAGTCGAGTCTACGGACGAGACTTTCGCATAAATTTTAGCTTATATAATAGACAAATAAGTCAAGCGTGGCGGGCCGTCTAAGCACGGTATGATGTACGAGTATACTATGACAATAGTATATGGATGGTAACGACGTGAGTCCATCAGCATATTTGTCTTTATTTTTTTCGCATAAATTTTTGTGCATATAATGCAGAAACTTTAGTATACCTAACAAAAGGAGGAAAATGGTATGGACGAATTTTATGCAAAGTATGAGGGACTTATAGCAATGGGGTATCTCTTGGACATTGTCAGTAAGGATGATCTAAAGAAGTTATTAGATGAATTTAATGACATTAGAAAAGAGGAACTCAAGTTGCTTGAAAGGAAGCTCAAGTTTGTTGAAAAGACGAAAGACATATGCAGCAAGTAAGGAACTAAACAACTGAATATTGAAAGGAGTCAGAAATATAGGCTCCTTTAATTTTTTCGCAATAAATTTCCTCTGTATAATAGAATAATATGAAAGGAGGAAATGACTATGTGGAATCTTAAAATAGTACAAGACGGAGTAATAGCACTTCAAAGAGAATACAAGAATGTTGAAGATGCTATTAGAGAAATAGGTCTTAAGTATTACGAAAAGAACGATGCATGGAACGTCGTTGTAACCCTTACATATGTAAGAAGAAAGGAGAACTAAAATGATTAAAATAATGAGAAGTATATGACCAAAAGGCGAACTTCTCTTATTTTATTTTAAATATATTTCGCACTTTTTTTATTCCCTATAATAGGACTATAAACATTTAACAACTAACAAAAGGAGGAAAAAATATATGCAACCAGTAATGATTTTAGCAGTATCTATGAAAAATATACTTGGACTTGCCTTGAGTTATAAGGCAGCAAAGTATAAGTTAGATGAAGCATTTGAAGAAGTATGGTCGGATATGAAATTTGATCCGAACGAGTTTGATAAGTAGTTTGTAGACAACTAAATAGCGAGAGGAAGTAGAAATATAGCTTCCTCTGCATTTTTTATTTAAAAAGAAAAGGAGAAAAGTAATGGACGAAATGAGGATTGTATCACAATTTGCAACAAGCATGTTGGCTAAGATGATCAAGAAAGGAATAGCCAAGGCAGGACTGGATGTCGATGGAGTCACTATTCGTGATATTCATATCACATCAGATAAGGATAGCAACTTTAACATCCATCTGAATACAGATGTGAAGCTTAGTAAGGAACAGGTAGAGACATTGGTCTCTAAATTTATTTAAACAAAAGGAGGAGTAAAGATGAAGACACCGTATGAGCAGATTGAGAGTATTATAGAGAAAGATGGTAGTATCTCTTTGTTTGACGCTATCGAGATTATTAATAATGGTCTCGGATTTGATCTAATTCAAAACAGACCTCCGAAATATAGGATGATTGGATTAGTTAAAATTGAGCAGGTAAATAAAGATGATGAAAATAAGTAAAAACCCAAATATATGACAGAAGAGGGCTATAAAGAATGGAGGAAAGTAGCTGATGAGGAAGACCGTAGGGAATGGATAAAGGCAATGAATGAGGTGGATGGTATTGAATAAAGATGACTATAAGACACTTATACGAAACGTAATTGATCGTAAGCCAACCGAAGAAGAACTTAAGGAATACGAGGAGCTCGAAAAAAAGTTCCTCGGTGACCCTGTTAAGAAAACAGGCGTATACGCAAACAAGGAGGATAAATAATATGGCAGCAAAGAAAAAGATTGGACCTAAGAAGATAATAGGAAAGATGAAACTCGCTGATGCTATTCATGCAGTAGAGACAGATTATCCGGGAACTATATTTTACATAGGATCAGAGTCATCATACTTCTTTATCGGAACCGCCGAGGAATTTGACAATGATATTGAAGGGCTTAATAAAGAGTATAAGGCATTATTCAAGAAGGAGAAAGCTAAAAAAGGCGGAATTTTGAAAGACATGTTCGTTGACGGTTATCACATGAAAACTGATGAGTTGATGGAGCATGTATTCTATAATCAGGACGAGATTATAAGAACCATCCAGAAAGCATGTCGTATGTACGATGCCTCTACAAACTGGACCGATATCGAGAAGCGTATTGTCAAGAAGTGTTACATCAGAGATAGTCTTGGAGAGTTTAATGAGGGTGGTCTTGTCATGATCGTACCTGGATACGAGTGTGGAAAGTGGTCGTTTTACCACGAGTACAAGTCTAAGACAATACAATATGAGCCAAATACCGTTTACGTACCGAAGGAGGAAAATGAATGAGAAAAATCCTTGATAAGTGTAACACCGAAAACATGTTAACACCGGTTCTTATGATATTTGCTGTATTTATGATCATGTGCGTCCTTATGGGGGCGCACGAGGCTCGAGCACAGGATGCAGTGATATGTGATCTGCAGACCGAGAATGAGTCTCTTATTGCGACTGTATCAGAGAACAATGTTTTAATAGCAGAGCTGCTACAGGAGATTGAAGATCTTGAGTCTATGCAGGAGTTAACAGTTAAAACGTACGAAGACCGTGAGAAGATCTACAATAAAGAGATAGATCGTTTGTCTAAAAAGATAGATAAACTCAAAGCTAAGAAATCTAAATACAAAGTGGCTAAGAAGTATCTGTCTAAGGATGAACGGTTCCTTGTTAGTTATATTGCAAAAGGAGGTACAATCGAAGATGCTGGGACTTGGTATTGCACGGCATATTGTACAGAAAAAAGAAAACATATATGTGGCACGGGGACGGGATTTACTGCGTCGGGCGAACCAGTTGAAGCTTTTGTGTCCTGTGCCCTCTCAAAGTCTTCACTTCGTAGATACCCCTTCGGAACCCACATCTACATTGAAGGAGTCGGAGAACGAGTGATAATGGATACGGGAGGAGGTGTTCGGCAGAAACAAATCGACTGTGCAGTAGATACACACTACAATGCTGTACACTGGAGCGGTCAGGGGGATCATAGAGTATGGATATTGAAGAACGGTTGAAACGGCTTAATATTAATAGTCATTATGGACTATATCCGATGGATAAGGATCGTGTGATCAAAAAAGTAGAAGATATTTTAAGGAGGAAGAAAATGGCTGAAGAAATTAAAGAAAAATATAATAGCGAGTGGTTTGTAAAAACAGTAGAGAACACTGCAAACGCTGCCATAGAAGCAGGTAGAGATGTGAACGAAGTGATCCATGACATGATAGAGGTTCTTTACGGAAGGAAAAACATAAATGAACTCCTTCCAAGCGGCTGGATCATTGTTTCACATAATTGTTCTGATTGTGCGTATGATATAACGCCACATAACAGTGATCCATGTTTTCGATGCTATAATCGTTTCTTCAACGACTTTAATAAGGGACCATATACTGATAACTTTGATGCGAAGAATGATATCAGCCCATCTTAATGGAAAGGAGGAGAAGAATGTATCAATATTACACATTAGATGAGTGCTATAAGCTGAGAAGAGAACTGCATATTCCTTGGAGATATATAGAGGAATGCGTAGGCATAAGGCGCACCACATTAGGTCATTATAAAAAAGTAGTATCTGATCCAGATGCTATAAAACGAGCTTCTATATTATACACCGTAGCCATACGTTCGTATATGGAATCAGGAGCTGCTACAGCAGAAGAAAAGCAGCTGTTCGAAGGATATGAAGCGGCAAAAGCTGAAGAGAAAGAGTGGGGCAGCTGGGAAGAGAGGATGAAGGAGGGATCTAAATGAGAGACTTAATGGTAGCACTTGGTGTGATATTAGCATCAGCAATAGTTTTGGCCATACCAATATTATTAGTATGTAGTATATATGAATCCTGGCCGAAGTTTATTGAATTTTTATTATTAATGTTTACGGTTGGTGATCTTTTGGGTGTGGCAGCAGGCATAGTAAATCTAATGGATGATTTTTAATAAAGGAGGAGTTACATTATGGCGAGTAAAGAATTAAAGCCATGTAATGTATATTTTGACCCATTCTTATTTGTATGGGCGAAGATATTAGCATCAGAGATTTATAACGAAAGTCCTGATGCTAAAAGAATGGAAGTTCCAGATAGTGACTTTTGGTATCAGGGAATAGCACCGATTACGATCGAATTTGAAAATCGTGGTGATATTCTTATCTGGTCAAACAAAGCAATAAAAAAAACAAGAAAGCGTATAAACAGTCCATGCATCAGCAGTAAACAATGCCCATATAGAAAGGAGGAAAACAATGGAAATACCTGAAATCACAGCAGAAATAAATCTAAAAAGGATTATTGCCGAATCAAGAGAAGTTGCGCAAGCCTTGAATGAATTTGCTGATAATCTTGAACGGATTGAAAAGAAGTATACAGATCCGCAAGAAAGTGATGAGAAAAGGGATGTTATCTTAGCCAGACCCAAGTGTACGTTTTGCGAGCATGCAGCACTTATGGCGCAACAGCATCCGTGTAATTCATGTTATTTCACAGATAACCGGCCAAACTTCGAACCAAACGAAAAGTGTTTGGAACAATACGAAAAAATTAAGGAGGGCATGAACAAAAATGAGTGATCAGTTAATCCAGGAAGCAGCAGCTGAGGGTAAGACGGCAGAAATACTACGTTATAAGCCCGAGGTCGACAATGTAAACCATCCGTCTCACTACGAAACAGGGAAGTTCGAGTGCATCGATGTAATGCTGGAGACGCAGGGGAAGGAGGCTGTGAAAAACTTCTGCGTCTGTAACGCTTTTAAGTATCTGTACAGACATAACAACAAGAATGGTCTGGAAGATATTAAGAAGGCAGTTTGGTATCTCAACAAATATATACAATTGGAGGAAAACGATAAATGAAAAACGTAATATATTATATCGGTTTTGTTATAGGATATGTGCTTGGATTGTTTGGAATACATGTAAAATAGGAGGAGAAGCAATGACTGATATAGGATATGACAATATTATTGAAAGAATAATCGAGAATCCCGTTAAAATGTCGCCGCAGAATTGCACTTTGGCCGAACTGTACAACTGGACACAGGGCTATGCAGCAGCAGTTGTAGACATTACTAAAATGATAGAAGATCTTAAAGAGGCAAATGCGCAGGGTAAATAGGAGGAAAACTAAATGGATGAAAAGAAAAAGAAAGTATTTATTAGTGGACCAATGAGTGGTATCAAAGATTTCAACAAGCCGGCATTTGATCAGGCCGAGCAGTGGCTTACACATGCAGGATATTCTGTATTCAATCCTGCAAGGATGCACTTTGACGACGCTTGGTCACATGAAGAAATAATGAGGATCGATCTTGCTGCATTGTCTCAGTGCGATTATATTTTGATGCTTGCTGGTTTTGAGGCATCAATAGGTGCCATGCAGGAGTACCGTTATGCTATGGCGACAGGCATCGAAATGCTTCGTATGAGCGATATAGAGTGCCCTAAGAAAGAAGAAAAACCAAGCCAGCGTATCGAGATTAAAACATTCGGCGATATCTCAGAAGAAAATATTAACATGCTAATGTTGGTTGAAAGGCATTACAGTGAGCTCTTGGCCACCGGTGGAACTATTACAAAAGTCAAGATCACATGTGAGCCTAAGCCAACGTCAGATGCACCAAAGACATGCGGTACATGTAAGTATAACGCAGATTCGAATATAAAGCCTTTAAGACCTTGTATAGATTGTGGTCCGTTTAAAAACTGGGAGCCTAAGCCTACGTCAGACGTTCCAAAAAAATCATGTAAAACGTGCAAGTATGTTAAATATAAGATGCTTGAAGAACCTTGCGCGTCTTGTACTATGCCATTCACAGACAGTAATCATGCTAAATGGGAGCCTAAGGAGGAATAATATTATGCCGTTAGTAACCACTAAGGAGTTACTTGAAGTAATACGTATACTTGTAAATCCACCATGGGGTAGAGAAGTAAAAGGCTTAACCTCAGCTGAAGTATATGATATTTATGGCGGAACATTACTTGATGCACTTAACACTAGAGATCCGGAAGAGTTGGTACATGAGTACCGTGTATGGCGTTCAAAACACCCGAATGGGTTAAAAATAAAGGAGGAAAATTAATATGGTAAAAGTATATTGCGACAGATGTGGAAAGAAACTGAACACTGGTAACCAGCATTATTATCCGTTAGGCGATGCTGCAAAAGGAGAAGAAATCTTCTTCACCATTAATGTATATAACAGAGTAATGCCACCAAAATATGATACATGGAATGATGCAGTTAAACCAATTGACTTGTCTGATATAAGATACGACTACAACACACCAGATCTCTGTCCGGAGTGTATGCGTGAAATAAGCAACGCTGTGAAGACTGTTTGGGATGGGAAAAGAAAGGAGGACTCAACAAATGAGTGATATTCAGACACAGACAGAAGTAACATCTATGCGTAAATCTGCAATGGAGCAGTTAATATCTCTTAGCAACAGAATAGATGATATTATGAAAAACATAAGAGCAGATAAGTATACATACGCACAGCTTTCAAAGCTTACGCAAAACTTAGAGTTGTCATTAAATATGCTTAAGGAGGATCAGTGATATGCCGGTTTTAAAAGAAAAGCCCATAGTTAAGTTCTACTGTTTTGACTATGTATCTGCAAGATTCAACGCTATGCATCTCGTAGATTCAAGCAGAGACTACTGCAAGAAGATGACAAGTCCTGCAGAAGAATTATGGGATAAGGACGGGTTCATATTTATCGAACTTGATGACGTTGTCATACGTATATACAAGAATAAGGAGGACAAAAACAATGGCAAAGCCGAAGATTAAAAAGAAAGACCCACGTACAGTATGCATGAAGGACCGTAATGGTGCGACTATGGATGTCATAGTGATATCTGACTGGATTGAGTTTCACAAAGATGTCATTATGAAAGACATACAGTTCCCGGTATACATTGGCCTTGTAACAGATACTATCACAAAGGCTGTGTATGTTCTGATGTGCGACTACAAAGTCCAGGGCAATGATAAGCCGGTATATGGTATAAAGTTCGCAGATGCTATAGAGGAGGAATCAAAGAATGAGTAAAGAACAGTTAAAAGCAATATTAGTAAGGGCATTTAAGACATTCTGCCAGACCGCTGTGTCTATGATAGTTGTAGGTGCAGGGTTTGAGGATCTAAACTGGACACGGATTATATCTGTATCTCTTGTAGCGTTCATAGCATCCATGCTCACTAATATAGGTGGTACACCTGAAGCTACAACACATGGAGCTCTGATATTTGAGGATAATGCTGACGGAAACGCTCAGCTGCGTATAAAGACGGCTGTGGACGTTGATGAATTGCTCAATAGCGGCAAGTCAACGATCAATATGCGTATAGATGATAATAGAAAGGAGAGCAAATAATGGCGCTTAAAGAAGTACACTTTGGAGATTACTGTCCGACGTGTAAGCACTATGATCTGAGTGAGTATGAGGATCCGTGCAATGACTGCCTTAACAATCCTTCAAATGAGAATTCTCATAAGCCTGTACGCTGGAAGAAGGATACTAAGAAAAAGAAGCAGTCATGATATTTGCATTCGCATAAAAAACTCTCCTTATAGTAGGAACATTACAATTCAGAAAGGAGAACAATATGAAAATCGATGACGAGAAAATGGACAAGATTGTAAACAACGCAGAAGTTGCTTTGGATGTAGTCGAATCCGTTGGAGTCGGATTTGTGACGGAGGCAGCAGTGACAAAGCTGTTGATGCCCTTGATGCCAACAGTAGGAACAAAGATACTTGTTGGTATAGGAGCAGCAGCACTTGCGCACACTGCCTGCACCATAAATGCCGGTGATAATGGACAGATTGGAGAATTTACGAAAGCATTCTGGGCGTTGAGAAACGCAGTCAAAGAAGCATCGGAAAAAACTGAATAATGTGACTTATGAGGAGCTGAAATATGCTCCTCTATTATATTTTCTTAAAGGAGGACAAAGAAATGGATCTTCAGGTAGTGACAGGTATTGTAAAGAGTAAGTACACTATAGCTAACATCATGAGTGTCGCTGGATTAGGCTGTGATATTTTGGCTGCAAAGTGCTTATTAAAGGAGTATGATGAATTTAAGCATTGTAAGCAGTTCGGACGAGAGTATCATCCAAATATGGATAACTTAAGAAAGCTAAGCAATTTGATAACCGCTGGGTTTGGTCTTGCCATGGCTAGTGCAGTCATTAAGTTGGATGCTAGTAATCAGCTTATAAAGGCTCAGCAGGATTATATTAATTCTCTTATGAAAAGAATTAATGTAGCTCAGGAAGATTATAGATCTTTGTTTGATGCCTGGTGTAAGTCTCTTAATCTTTGTAATGATATTACAGAGGTTGCATCCTTGCATATGAATAAGGAACACTTCTGTAAGTATGAAGCTGATTTGGCGAAGCTTTCTGGTAAGTATGCTGGAGTCATAAAATACTGTGGACTTGCTCCATATGATATTATACGTGACCGTGCGGCATCTACTTTGAATACCATTTAGCATAAAACGCATGTTTTTTCAGTCCTATAATAGGCAATAGGCCGTACAGAAAGGAGAGAAAACATGAGAACAATTTTGGTAATCGTGCACCCGTATGCACCAAACATGGGGGAGTACTCGGCAGCAGTATTAGACTTAGCAAAGAAAACGAACATTGATGTTCTGATCAGAGTTAATGGTAAGAAGGACGATATGATATTCTATACCAATAACCCGATTAGTGAAATCAAGTTTAAGTATGAGCTGAAGAAGATAATCAAGCCGGGTTCCAACCGTTATACAGGACAGGTGTTAGATCCGAAGGAGATCGAAAGACTTTACAAGGAATATTGCTAGAAATAAGGGAGCTGAAATACGCTCCCGTAATTTTTTTGCTTCCTATATTAGGAGCAATTGTGCTTTGACAACCCAAGAAAAGGAGGAAAAAGTAATGGGAAAAATCAAAGATGCAATAGAAAGCAAGTTGAAAGGGACAACCAAAGATATTGAGGTTATCCGAAAGGCACTTGAGAAGCAGATCAAAGATGAGCAGGAGTACATCGATAAGCTTAACGATGACATATGGATGTATCAGGAACAGTACACTGAAACGGACGATCCTGACGAGAAGAAAGAGTACGCTTCATCGATCGAGATGCTGACTTCTGAGGTCGACAGGAGGACGAAGAGAATAACGGACTTACTTCGTCAGCTTGAAGAAATTAAGAAGATTAAGCAGAAGGTCGTTGATGAGACTAAGACAATCTCGGCAGAGACGGTATTCAAGAGTATTGTATACATAGGCGGTATATGTCTGGTGTTATATGCTGAAGAAAGCAGACCGCTCATCTCGAAAGGAATGAGTTTCTTAGTGAAACCACGGATTTAAAACAACAAATATATCTTAAGGGACTTCGGTCCCTTTTAATTTTTATAAATTCGTAATTTTTTTTTATCTTATAATAGGACTAAAACAATCCCAGAAAAGGAGGAAAAAGTAATGGGAACAGATAATAAAGAAAGAGAAACTATCGATGCAACAGTTAATGAAGAAGGAAAGGTAGTTGAGGAGAAGAAAGGCTTCTTTGCAAAAGCAAAGGACTTCGTAGTCACCAACAAAAAGAAGCTCATCATTGGAGGAGCATTGTTGATAGGTGCCGGATTGGCATTCGCAGCACTTAGCAGCAAGCACGACGATGATGACGAGGATGATGATGACTACTTGGAGGCTTTAGCAGAGGCAAGGAGACTTGACGATCCTGACGAGAAGAAAGAGACATCAGAGACTGAAGCGGAGACAGTTGAAACAGAGACTGTAACCGAAACTGAATAAGATTGTTGAAAACTGAATAGCGAGGAGCGACGGAAATATTGTCGCTTCTGCATTTTTTTCTCACCCAATTATATTTTAGAAAGGAGTGACTGCTATGAGTCTATCCACTATATTAAAAAGTGGAATGAAATTAATGACAAAGTATTCACCGCAGATACTCACAGGTCTTGGCATAGCAGGATTTACTACTGCTGTTATATTTGCAGTAGAAGCTACGCCAGGAGCATACAACAAGATCAAAACTGAAGAGTATAAAAGGTATACGGACGGTGACGAACGCGAGATCACTATTAAAGATATTGTCAGTATGACTTGGAAAGATTATATTCCGACAGCAGCAATGATTGTCATAAGTTCCGGAATGATAATCACAGGTCAGTATGCACAGACGAAGCGTACTATTGCTATGACGGCAGCTTATACAATGATGGCGGAACAGGCAAATCGTACGTATGAGCGTGCAAAGGAGCTTGCTGGCAAACAGAAGGCCGAAGACATACGTGCTAAGGTTGCACAAGACATGGTCGATGATATACCGGAAGAGAAGTTTACACAGGCTAAAGATTGCGGTGGCGATGACTACTTCTGTGATGCATTGTCTGGACAGGTATTTAAGCATGATATTCGTAAGATCGAGAAGGCTGTGAACGATTTCAACAAAGATTTAATGACCGAGATGTGGAAGGCCATTAATGATTTGTATGATCTTATAGGAATAGATAGTACGATCATGGGCGAGATACTTGGCTATGATATTGATAATGGATTCTTCGAGTTCAAGAAGCCATATGTGGCAGAAAAGAATGGTAAAGCAGTATTTGTATTGGTACCACAGAACTATCCTGTACCACGAGAAAGATTATAAAGGAGGTATTTCATGGCAACTGTACAGATGCCTGGGGAGGATAGTCTCCCCTCTAATTCTTATAAAGCAAGGCAGCAACAGCAAGCCAATGCTCCAAAATTGAAGTCTGGAACCGCAAAAGGTAAGGTTAAAAAGAAGTCTTCATTTGCGGAGTTATTTCTTTCAGAAGAAAGAGATGGCATTGGCGAATATGTCACCAAGCAGGTGATAATTCCAAGAATAAAGGAGACAGTGTTTGATGTTGTTATGGGAGCATTGTCAATGGCATTGTTCGATGGAAAGCATGCTGTGAATCATAACACGTTTATGCGTAATAACATGACGTTGAATAGCCGGATAAATTACAGTGGATTCAGCAACGGAGGAGGAGCCAATACAGTTATATCTGCGTCTTCTCCTAGAAGATCAGAACTAAATATCTCAGAATGGGAGTTTGACGCAAAGGATGATGCAGACCTGGTATTCTCTGTGTTGTGTGACACAGCTATAGAGTATGGTTCTGTCTCTGTTGCAGTGTTCTATCAGCAGTTAATCAATCTTGATCTCTATAAAGGAGATTACGATTACACTCTCCAGCATTGGGGATGGTATAAAGATACAGTTATGAATGCAAAAGTATTACCGACAAGAGGCGGATGGTATATAGATATCGCCAAGGCTGGTTCATTAAGATAAGGAGGACTTAAAAATGAGTTTTGTAACAGCAATAAAAAACATAGGCATAAGAGCCGGAAGAGCAGTTGCTGCTCATACACCTGAGATTCTTATGGGATTAGGAACGGTTGGTGTTGTAAGCGGTACTGTTCTTATAGCAAAGGCTTCTTCAAAGCTTGAGGACGAACTGAGTGATATTAAGGATGCTCAGAAAGACATTATCGATCGTAAGGAAGAGTATACAGATGATAAAACATATAAAAAGGATCTTCTTATGATCAAGAAGGCAGCAGCCATTAAGGTTGCTAAGCTCTTTGCACCTGGTGTAGCGCTTACGGCAGCAGGCATCGTATGCTTCTTCGCCGCGTTTGGTAAGGTTAAGAAAGAGAATGGTATCCTTGCAGCTTCTCTTGCCGCAGCCAATAAGGCATTAGAGGATTATCGTGCTCGTGTGGTTGAGGATCTTGGAGCAGATAAAGATCTCGAATACATGTATGGTCTTAAGAAAGAAAAGATCCAGAAAGAGGTTGTTGATGAAAACGGTGAGAAGAAGATCGTTGAGGAAGAAGTGCTTACATCGGACGAAAGTAAACCATTTATAAGCCGCTATGCAATACGATTTACTCCGGAATTCTCAACAGAAGCTAGTGCAGATATCGACTATAACAGAGTTGTACTTGCGGCAGCAGAGCGTGATTTTAACAGAATCCTTGCCGGAAGAAAGAAAGTATTTCTTAATGAAATATATGAACGTCTTGGCATCGATGAGACATCTGAATCAAGAAGAGCGGGCTGGATATACGGCAAGAAAGGTGGCGACGGCAAGATACATCTCATCATTATAAAGATCATTGTTAAAGATATGACAAGCCCTCTCGGTTACCACGAAGAGCTCATTGTTGACTTCAATGTTGACGGTGATATTATGGGCACACTCCCCAAGAATCCATCGCTTCTTGGTATGGAATTTGATGACCATATAGATGATATAGTACGTGTTGTAGAATCTTAACATGGCACGACTTCCTAAAGAGAACATATATACTACTCGTTGCCCTCAGTGTGGATGCTTAATCCTGCTGAGTGGCGATGAGCTTAGAGAGCGATGGGAACAAGAACCTACGGACAATCGTGGGTACAGTTATAAATGCCCAGGATGTGACGGACGAGTGTCATATACAACTACAGAACTTCTTATGAAAAGCAATGGTTCTGAATTGGCATCCGTTTTGGATGTGGATTATGACTACTATAATTTTTGTCATTCGCGACCATTAGGGCATGGTGTAATATTGGATGAAGGAGATAGAGTATGAACAAAAAGATTATATTCGTTGGGATAGTATCTGGTATAGCAGGATTTGCTATAGGATGGCTCTTAAAAGAGCACCTTGATGATAAAAGATTCAAGGAAATTCAGGAAGAGCTTATGGAAGATGTGACCGACGATTTAAAAGAAGATGAAGATGACGAGAAAAAAGAAAGTCACGTCACAGAATCCGTTATGAATGATGCTATACGCAGGTACAAAGGCGTTAAGATTAATCCTACAGATAGCACAGAACCAAATCATGTGCAGCCTAAAAAGGTAGTTATAAATGAGGGGGATCAAAAAGAACAAAACAACAAACCGGTAATCATACCGGTTGAAGAATACGAAGACGAGATGAACCACATAGGTGATACCTGGGATAAAGTTGAGTATACATACTATCCGTCGGCAGATCTTCTTGTCGATAGTATCGCACAGGTTAAGGTTATGGACTATAGTTATGATATTGGTACAGAAGCTCTTGACATATTAAGAAATCTTGACGAAGGTTCAAGTGGTCAGGTCTTATACGTACGTAATCCGTATCTCGGCTGCGACATAATGATAACAGTTGACTGGGATGAGCCTAATGCAGAGATGTACGATGTACCAGATCTCGATTATGATGGAGGTGTAAAAGGTTAATGGGAGCAGTGATAAACGTTAAAGAAAATTACTTCTTTTTTCTTTTGTCTCTCCTAAATGATAGCAAACATAAGTCTAATGACTATACAAAATTGTGTTCATTGCTACATCGTACACCATTTGTAGTTTTGAATCCTATGGATGATAATCGTGTATCAGATGCAAAACAATTGCGTACTAAATGGTTGTCAACTATATATGTTAGAGATGAAAGACTCAAAGAAGAGTATGCAAAAGATATAAATAGCATACCTATTAGTATGTTCGAAATACTCGTGGCATTAGCTATACATATTAACGACTATGTTCTTGCTGATCCTGATAAACCGGAACTTCCGGCTAATTTGTTCTGGAACTTCATAGACAATATTGTTGAGTACGGACAGTTTGGTTCAAAGTACACCAAAGCATCACAGGTTCTTATCAATGATAAATGGTGTGACTTCACAGAAAAGACTATGGCAGCAAGCTTAGATCGTATAATAAACAGAACATACCATCCGGACGGAGTTGGCGGCTTATTTCCGCTAAAAGATCCTAAGATCAATCAACGTAAGGAAGAGCTTTGGACATGTTGCATGGCGTATATAAACGAAAATTACTATTAAGTAAAATGATAAAGGAGATTTCATATGGATTTTTACAAAATAGAGGCTGTTAGAAATGGCCATGGCCGTATTGAAATCGGTCCTTCGTTACGTATTCTCAAGTCCAAAGACTTAATGATAAAAGGTGGAAAGTTCTATGCTTTTTGGGACGATGCAAATAGTATATGGTGTACAGATATGTATCGTCTGTATGAGTGTATAGACAATGATATTCAAAAGTTCCTTGAAGATAAACCTGAATTCAAACATGAAAAAGTAAACTACATGAGAACATATAAGTCTCAAGCAGCAAAAGAGTTTGAACAGTATGTACGTTTGCTTCCGGACAATTGGCATAGTCTTGATGATACTGTTACGTTCTTATCTGAAAAGATAGGACGTGAAGATTACAAATCCAGACGATTGCCATATGATCCGCAGAAGGGTGATATATCGGCTTACGAGGAACTTGTCAATGTTCTGTACTTCCCAGAAGAACGTGAAAAGATAGAATGGGCAATAGGTTCTATATTGTGTGGAGAATCAAAAGACATACAGAAGTTTATGGTACTGTATGGTAACGCAGGAACAGGAAAGTCTACGATCATGAATATGATAGACCATATGTTCCCTGGTTATGTTACAACGTTTGATTCTAAAGCACTTGGATCCGGTAACAGCTCGTTCTCATTGGAACCGTTCGAAAACAATCCACTGGTTGGTATACAACATGATGGTGATTTATCTCGTATAGAAGACAACACAAAGATAAATAGTGTAGTCTCACATGAGATGATAAACATCAACGCAAAGTATAAAAATATATATGCAATGCGTTTAAATTGTTTCTTGTTTGTAGGTACAAATAAACCTGTTAAGATCACAGATGCAAAGTCAGGTATCATACGTAGACTTATTGATGTACATCCAACAGGTGAAACAGTAGAACAGAGTAGATATGAAGAGCTCTGTGATATTATAGAATTTGAAACGTCAGCTATTGCGTATCATTGTATGCAAGTCTATAAAACATTAGGAAAGAGATATTATAGTGGATATAGACCTCTGGACATGATATATAAAACTGACCCGTTTTTTAACTTTGTAGATGCATATTACTTAACGTTTAAGAATCAAAACTCTACAACGTTGAAACAGGCATATACATTGTATAAAGAATGGGTTGATAATGGCGGATCAGATTTCAAGATGACAACCTACAAATTTCGAGAAGCATTAAAGGATTACTTTGAAGAGTATTATACTCGTACTAAAGATGCAACGGGCAATGATATTCAAGATTTCTACAACAACTTTAAAGTTGATTTGTTCAAAGATCGTATGAGAGTAATCGAACGACATGCTGTCGATAAAATAAGACTCACCATTATACCTTCTTTGCTGGATGATGTATTGGCCAACATGAAGGCTCAGTATGCAACGCGAGACGGTAAGCCACAACAAGCTTGGGAAAACGTACGGACAACATTAAAAGATCTGGATACTTCTCAATTGCACTATGTGTTGATGCCAGAGAATTATATTGTCATAGACTTTGACTTGAAAGACGAGAACGGAAAAAAGAGTACTAAACTTAACTTGGAAGCAGCAGCAAAGTTCCCACCAACATACACCGAGTTAAGTAGAAGTGGTGGAGTACATCTTCATTATATTTATGATGGAGATATAGATCTGTTAGGTAATATCTATGCAGAGAATATCGAAATAAAGAAGTTTAAAGGCAACGCTTCTTTACGTAGAAAAGTAACAAAATGCAATGATATTCCTATAGCTCATATAAGAGATGGGCTACCGTTGAAAGGAGAAAAGATGGTCGATTTCAAAGGTATTGCTGACGAGAAACATTTGCGTAACATCATAGCAAAGAATCTCGCAAAGCAGATCTCACCTAATACCAAGCCGAGCATTGACTACATCTATAACGCCTTACAACAAGCATATGAATCTGGCATGCACTACGATGTCAGTGATATGCGTCAGGCGATAGTGACGTTTGCCATGGATAGTACAAATCAATCAGATGCGTGCTTGAAGCTTGTTGCAAAGATGAAATTCCAATCAGAAGAACCGTCAGAGGATCTTGATTGGGATAAAGTTGGTCTTTCTATCAATGGCGTCAGTGATATGTCAACGATAGAAGACGAAATAGTATTCTTTGACTGTGAGGTATTTCCTAATCTCTTCATAATAAATTGGAAAAAGATAGGTGAAGGTAAAAGAATACATCGAATGATAAACCCGTCACCTGCAGAGGTAGAGTCTTTAATGCAGCAGCCTTTAGTAGGTTTCAACTGCAGAAGATATGATAACCATATGTTGTACGCACGTATGATGGGGTATTCGAATGAACAGTTGTACCAGCTTTCACAGCGAATAATAAACGCTGGAAAGAAAGGCCCAAAGGATGTGTTCTTCAAAGAAGCATTCAACATAAGTTACACAGATATATACGATTATGCTGCAACAAAACAGAGTTTAAAGAAATGGGAAATCCAGTTAGGAATCCATCATGAAGAGTTAGGATTGCCTTGGGACCAGCCTGTTCCTGAAGAGCTTTGGGACAAGGTTGCACATTACTGTGATAACGACGTAATTGCAACCGAGGCCGTATGGAATGCAACACAAGGTGACTGGGCAGCCAGAAAGATCTTAGCAAAGATCGCTGGTATGACACCAAACTCTACGACAAACAGTCTTACTACAAGAATTATATTCGGTAAAGACAGTAGAGAAGAAGTACAAAAAGAACTTGTATATACAGACTTATCTAAAGAGTTCCCTGGTTATAAATTTGAGAACGGCAAATCCACATACAAAGGAATCGAAACAGGAGAAGGCGGATATGTATATGCAAGTCCTGGTGTGTACGGACATGTTAAAGTGTTTGATGTGGTATCTATGCATCCACATAGCCTTATAGCATTGAACTTGTTCGGTAAATACACACAGAGATTTAAAGAAATACTTGAAGCAAGAGTTGCAGCAAAACATAATGATATTGAGAAGCTTGAGACTCTGCTTGATGGTTTGCTGTTGGAATATGTCGGCGATGATGCTACGAGAAAAGCTTTAGTACAGGCATTGAAGATAGCAATCAATAGTGTATATGGTTTGACCTGTGCTTCATTCGATCACTTGTTTAAGGATCCTAGGAATGTTGACAACATCGTTGCTAAACGTGGTGCGTTGTTCATGATAAACCTTAAAGAAGAGGTTGAGAAACTCGGATACACAGTAGTCCATATAAAGACAGACTCAATAAAGGTTGAGAATCCAGATGACTACATCACAAACTTCATTAATGAATACGGTAAGAAATATGGTTATGAGTTTGAAGTCGAGGATGAGTTTGATAGAGTATGTCTTATAAATGATGCTGAGTTTATAGCATACGATATGAACGAAAACAAATGGTATCCGAAGGGTGATAGATTCAAGACACCGTATACATTTAAAACATTGTTTACACATGAACCGATAACATTTGATGATTTATGTTTAACATGTGCTGTAACTTCTGAGATAGATCTTGACTTCAATGAGAAAAAACCATCGTCTATAGATATGGAGAAAGAGCTCGATGATATACTTAAAGTAAGAAAATATTTGTCTGGTAATTCTTTAGCTGCTCCATCTAATAAGAAGATTGAGATGTATAAAGATGTGACAGATAATCAGATAGAGCTCATAAAGAGACGTATAGCAGACTGCCACGATTATAAATTTGTTGGACGTGTTGGTAGGTTTGTTCCTGTCGTTCCTGGTTGTGGCGGAGGCTTATTAGTACGTAAGAACGGTGATAAGTTTGACGCTGTTCAGGGTACTAAAGGCTATCGTTGGCTTGAGGCTGAGAAAGTTAAAGGCACAGAAACTGAGAATTATATTGATCAGAGCTATTGGTTAAACATTGCATCAGATGTAAAAGATGTAATGATAGAAACATTGAACAAAAATATTGGGCATTCGTGCTACAACAGCATTGAGGAATTCCTTGATGCTGAGGCACTGCCCTTTTAAAAAGGAGGAAAAGTAAATGGCATCAAAGACAAAGCACAAGGAGCGCAGCATGCGTAGACACATTCAGAAGGAAGCAGGCAAGAACTGGTTCTTCACAGGATGCAACAGATTCACGTACAACAAAGCAGCAGTAAAGGCACAGTGATAATAGGAGGAAGAATAATATGAACGAGTATAGAGTAACAGAGCCGGTTAATATAGAGAACGCACAGCTGATTTGGAGAAACTTCAGTGGAAAGGCTGGTAAGTTCAATGCAGAAGGTCAGCGTAACTTCAACATCATCATTGATGAGGATACATATGCTGTGTTGGCTAAGGATGGCTGGAATGTAAGAGTGATAATGCCTAAGGAAGATCAGGATCCGGATACTCCGCCGTTGTATATCTTACCTGTTAAGGTTGCATTTGGTAAGAGACCCCCGAACATTAAGCTTATATCTTCTACTGGCGCTAAGGATCTCAATGAGGAAACTGTCGGCATGCTTGATTTCATAGACATAAAGACATGCGACGTCGTTGTCAACCCGTACAACTATAATGTCATGGGTAAGCAGGGTGTTAGTGGATACCTTAAGGCTTTGTATGTGACTATGGTTGAAGACAGGTTTGCTGGAAAGTATGCGGATGTTCCTACGTCTGCAGTAGGAGCAATTATGGGAGAATGATAAATGATTCTCGACGAAGAACAGCTTAAAGCTGTAGAGAAATTGAAGACCGGTTCCGTCCTTTGTGGCGGGACTGGCTCTGGTAAATCCAGGACATCGTTAGCCTATTATTACTATAAAGTATGTGATGGTGACAAAAATTGTCCTGGTGTTAGAGACAATCCTGTTCCATTAGTGATAATTACTACAGCAAAAAAGAGAGACTCAAAAGAATGGGATAAAGAGTGCCTGTTGTTTGGCTTAGAAGAGGACGATTATATTGTAGACTCTTGGAACAACATAACAAAGTATACCGATATAGAAGAATCTTTCTTTATATTTGATGAGCAAAGAGTAGTCGGTAAAGGAACATGGGTTAAAAGTTTCTTAAAGATTGCAAGGAATAATGACTGGATTTTATTGTCTGCAACACCTGGTGATAAATATGAGGATTATGTACCACTATTCTTAGCAAATGGTTTCTATCGTAATAGAACCGAGTTCGTTAGAGAGCATATAGTGTATAAATTTGGTTTAAAGTATCCCGTTATAGATCATTATGTAAATGCAGGAAAAATGAACAGATACATACATGACATTATTGTAAGACTTCCTTATAAGAATACAAAACAACATTTATATACAGATGTGCTATGCAGTTATAATAAAGAAGCTTATAGAAAACTCTTAAAAGAACAATGGAATTATGACGATGATAAACCTATTGAAACCGCGTCTGAATTGTGCGTTGCATTAAGAAAAATTGTTAACAGTGATCCTGATAGAGTTGGTCAAATGCTAATAATCTTTAATACTCATCCTAAAGTGATAATATTCTATTCATTTAATTATGAGTTAGAATTAATAGAAAAAGCACTGCAAAAAGCTGGTATAGATTATGCACAATGGAACGGACATAAACATGAGCAAGTTCCTAAAGGTGATAAGTGGGCATATCTTGTACAGTATAATGCAGGTGCTGAAGGATGGGAATGTACGACTACGGACACAATAATATTCTATAGTCAGCAATATAGTTATAGAATATTTGTGCAAAGCGCAGGTAGGATTGATCGTAGAAATACACCGTTTGATAATCTGTATTACTTTGTATTATTCTCCAGAAGTAGTATAGATTTAAAAATTAGGGAGGCAATAAATAACAAAGAAGACTTTAACGAAAAACATTTTATGGGTTAAAAACATGAAAAATTAGTGCCAAAAAAGTAGTTAAAAAATTATACTTTTTTGTAAAACTTTTTACATTGTAATGTATATAAAGTTTATATTTTTAGTGTTTTTTAAGGCATTTTTTAAAGACTAATTTTTACGTTTTTTTCGCGTGTTTTTTTTCGCCTATAATAGAGGAGAGAGTTATAATGTGGGTTCGATTCCCACCCAGCCGATCTGACTTGGGCTTATGGAAGCAGATTCTCTCTTTTATTTTTTAGGCTCCACAATGATAAAGGAGACATATATGGAGTTTATAAATGATAGTAACGAACTAAAGTTTGTAGGAGAACATGCATTCTTATCCCCATCGCAATACCATTGGATAAACTATAATGATGATAAGTTAATATCTGTGTATAAGAATTACAAGCAAAAAGAAATTGGAACACGCTTACATGCTTATGCTTGTGAATCTATACTTCTTGGCCAAAAGTTACCAAGATCAAGGCAGACATTAAATATGTTTGTTAACGATGCCATTGGTTTTCACATGACTCCAGAAGTTCTTTTATTTTATTCTGAGAATTTCTTTGGTACTACAGATGCAATATGTTTTGATGAAAAGACAAAACTTCTAAGAATCCATGATTTAAAAACCGGAATAACACCAGCTCATATGGAACAACTTAGAATTTATATGGCTTTGTTTTGTTTAAAATACAAATACAAACCACATGACATTAAAGCAGAATTACGTATTTATCAGTCATGTGACATTCTTGTAGAATTACCAGATCCGCAAGAGATACAGGAGATAATGAATATAGGAGTTAAAGCTGACAGACTTATTAAGAGCTTGAAGGATGATAAAGGAGGGCGTTAAAAATGTCATATACTGCAGATGGCGAATATATAGCCCATCATGGAGTGGGTCACGATGATAACCCTCCAGGAAGAGGTTCTGGTCGTTACGAATTCGGAACTGGAGAGAATCCTGGGCAACATGAACCATGGTTTAAGTGGTCTCGTACTGAAGACTATCAGGAAAAAGCACAGCTCATCAGAGAATACAAGCAAATGGGGTATTCTGATGATGATATAGCTACTGGTCTTGGTATAAGTAAGACTAGTGTTAAGCAGTATCAGTCTATAGCATCAAAAGCTAGACGTTCCCGTGATATGGCTTTGTGTAAGACTATATATGATACTTACATGGCTGAAAAAGGAACGGCTAATGTTTCCCAGATTGCTAGAGATCTTTCAAGGCAGTTAGGAAGAAACATAAACGAATCTACTGTTCGTTCATACCTTAAAGAAGGCCGTGTTGATCGTCAGAAAGAAATGAACAATATAGTAGAAGCTTTGAAGAAGACTGTCGATGATAAACATTATGTGGATGTCGGCAAAGGTACAGAATCCTGCTTAAACATAACTTCTTCTAAACTCGATCAGGCATTATTTATACTTCAGCAACAGGGATACCATGTCGAGAAGTTAAAAATGGAGCAGTTAGGAACTGGTCATTATACTAATTTGCGTGTACTCACTGCACCAGAGACTACATATGGTGACCTGTCTCGTAATCGTGATAAGATACAGTCTGTTACAGATTATAAAGTATCTGATGATGGTAAAACATTGTTTGGTATTGAGTATCCGGCTGCTCTTGATAGCAAAAGAGTCTTTATAAGATATGCTGAAGATGGCGGTACTGATAAAGATGGCGTTATAGAGTTACGTCGTGGCGTTGAAGACCTTTCATTAAATGGTGCAAACTATGCGCAGGTTCGCATCAATGTTGATGATAGCCATTATCTTAAAGGTGTTGCATTGTACAGTGATAATATTCCTGATGGATATGACGTAGTATTCAACACAAATAAAACAAAAGATGTTCCAATGATAGGTCCTAAAGATCACAGCGTACTTAAACCACTTAAGCGTGATAAGTTGACTGGAGAGATAGACAAGGACAATCCATTTGGAGCACAGATAAAAGGTAGTGATAACGCTGGCGAGTCAGGTATTGGCGATGATAACAGTGATATCAAAGCTGGTGGACAGTATCATTACATGGATAAGAATGGTAATTATAAGTTGTCCCCGATAAACAAGGTCTCCGAGGAAGGGGATTGGGACAAATGGGGTAGAACATTACCTTCACAGTTCTTATCAAAGCAGCCAATACCTCTTATTGAGCAACAGCTGTCTTTAGCTTTAAAGAAAAAGAAAGCAGAGTTTGAAGAAATAAAGTCTTTAACAAATCCTGCTATAAAGCAAGAGTTATTATTGGAATTTGGTGACTCTTGTGATTCAGATGCTGTTGAATTAAGAGGTCATTCTTTACCTGGTCAAAGGACACAGTTATTATTACCATGTCCATCATTGAAACCAGGAGAGATTTATGCTCCAAACTTTAAGAATGGAGAACGTTTAGCACTTATAAGATTCCCACATTCAGGTCAGTTTGAAATACCAGTCCTTACTGTTAATAACAGCAATAAAGAAGGAAAGGCCAACATTGGTAAACAGGCATTGGATGCTGTTGGTGTAAGACCTGAAACAGCTAAACAGTTGTCTGGTGCTGACTACGATGGTGATACTGTAGTATGTCTTCCTATGGATAGAGGTGCTGGTAAGTACATAAAGGTTCAGGAATTTGAGCAGAGACTTAGAGACTTTGAACCTGATAGGGAGTACCCATATCGTGAAGGTATGGTAGAGCTTACCGAGAGGCGTAAGCAGCAGGAAATGGGCAAGATTACAAACCTCATCATGGATATGACTCTTGCAGGAGCACCTCTTGATGACGTAGTACCCGCTGTTAAACATTCAATGGTCATTATTGATGCTGTTAAACACCGTTACGATTGGCAGCAGTCCTATATAGACAACGGTATAGCTGACCTCAATAAGAAATATAGAGGTAGGGTCAATGCCGGGGCTGGTACTATCATTACCAGGGCTACATCCCCCGATCGTGTTCCTGAAAGAAAGGATTACTACAAGATAGATAAGGCCACAGGTGCTAAAATCTTTGAACAAACAGGTGGAACATACATCGATAAAAAGACCGGTAAGATAAAACCACGTACTACAGAGCTTCATAAAATGGAAACTCATGACGATGCATATGAATTAGTCAGTGATAAGCGTTACAGACAGGAATTAAAGTATGCAGAGTTTGCTAATGAGATGAAAAAGCTTGGAAATGAAGCAAGAAAAGAATATGTTAATACAAAGAATGGCGATTTCAGTAAATCAGCTTCTATAAAGTTTAAGGATGAAGTTGATTCGTTAAATGCTAAACTTCAGGAAGCATACAAGAATGCTCCAAGAGAAAGACAAGCACAAGTGTTTGCAAATGCTGTTGTTCATGAGAAGAGAAAAGCATACAATTTGTTTAATCTTCAGGATGAGGATGCTAAGAACCAGCTTAAAAAGATTAAAGCTCAATCTTTAGCAAATGCAAGAGCAAGATTTGGAGCAAGAAAGAAAGATTCTTTGATTAACATTACGCCAGAAGAATGGAAAGCTATTGAAGCAGGCGCATTAAGGCATTCTAAAGTCAAAGAAATCATAGCTAATTCTGATAAAGACAAGGTTAGGGACTATGCTACCCCAAGACAGAAGAGAGGATTGCCTAAATCTGTTGAAGCAATGATAAAGTCTTACGCAACAAGAGATTATACACAGGCAGAGATTGCAGAATCTCTTGGAATTTCTATATCGGCTGTTAATGACGTTCTTAACAAATGATAACGTAATATTTTATGGTCAAATGTGATTAGAAAGGAGAATCCATAAATGAAAGTTATTCAAAAAATGCTTACTACAACGGATAATCCCTATAATCCGTTTGACCAGTTTGATGAATGGTATGCTTATGATCAAGCTCATGGTCATTTGACGTGCGAATACTTAGCCAGATCTTGTTATTCGTCATCTTTAGTTTCAGAATTGGAAGATATACAAACACAAAACGATGCAATTGATCAAATTTGTCGTTTAAATGCAACGGGGCTATGGACTTCGGTTGAAAAAGAGGTGGAGGTACCTGATAACTAAGGCCCCTATAGGGGGGTCAAAAAATTGTCCTACCCCCTATGCAT
>Ga0247608_10000559_pt1 | contig 58912 bp, 51 predicted proteins | sample 176DNAGHGlowgp2_FD_193490 | JGI IMG/M metagenome (GOLD analysis project Ga0247608, IMG submission 193490) | Sheep rumen microbial communities from Palmerston North, Manawatu-Wanganui, New Zealand - 1766 DNA GHGlow gp2 | ecosystem: Host-associated > Mammals > Digestive system > Stomach > Rumen ... | reverse complement strand
CCGGTATCGTCGGCGCTGCCATGATGGGTATGACTTGCGTGCTTGATAATATCGACGGTAAGTAAAAAGCATGAGCAAAGTTCTTCTCATATGTGAATATGACGGAACTGATTTTGTCGGATATCAAATCCAGAATAACGGCAGATCGGTACAGGGTGTTCTCGAGAAGGCTTTGGCGGAAGTATATAAGACAGAGATAAGACTGACGGGGTGTTCGAGGACTGATGCCGGCGTTCATGCGGCGGCACATGCAAGTTCCTATGAAGCTCCGTTTGTTATTCCCTCTGACAGGATACCGTTGGCGCTCAATGCATTCCTGCCTTCTGATGTGGCAGTGAAGAGCGCGTCATATGTGGGGGATGATTTCTCCGCGAGGTTCGATACGCTGGGGAAGACTTATTGCTACAGGATCTATTGCGCTCCCATACGCAGCCCGCTGCTGAACAGGTATTCATATCATTCAACCTATAAGTGTGATATCGGGGCGATGAAGGAAGCTGCGGTGCATTTCGCAGGGGAACATGACTTTGCTGCATTCTGTGCAGCCGGCGGAAGTCAGGAAACCACTGTCAGGAAGATAATAGAGGTGACGGTAGATAAGTCACCTTCAGAAGAGAACATGATAGAGATACGTGTTACCGGTGAAGCGTTTCTCTACAATATGGTGAGGATAATCGCAGGTACTCTTTATCATGTCGGAATAGGGAAACTGTCTCCTGACGACATCCCAGGCATCATAGACAGTCTGGACAGGTCAAGAGCAGGTGTAACACTGCCCGCTGCGGGTCTTACACTGGAGAAGGTATACTACCCTGATCTGGGAAACTGACCGCGTCCGATTTATATTGAAACCGCAATATTTTTTGTAGTATAATTTTCGTGGTGCCGATGTAAGGGATAGGCATCTATTTTTATATAAAGGAGGAAAAGGGAATGGAAATGTGGATTGTGTGGCTGATCCTTCTTGTTATCTTTGCGATAATCGAAGCAGCAACCCTCGGACTTACGACTGTCTGGTTTGCAATAGGTTCCGCCGTATCCATGGTAATGGATCTCTGCGGTGCACCTCTGTATGCGCAGATCATCGCGTGGATCATTGTTTCCCTTGTAAGCTTCATCGTATGCTTTATCTGGATAAGGCCTAAGATCGACCGCAAGGGAAGAGGGACCGAACCTACGAATGCCGACAGAGTCATCGGAATGGAAGGTATCGTGACCAAGGATATCGATCCCATCGAGGGTAAAGGTCAGGTCAAGGTAATAGGACAGGTATGGAGTGCAAAATCAGAACACCCCATCAGCGAAGGAACAAAAGTCAAGGTCTTAAGCCTGGAGGGCGTTAAGATCGTAGTTGAAGAAGTTTAAGACATAGCGGAGGTATAAGATTATGCTTTTGAATTTAATGCGTGCATTTGAGATGTCAGGCGGTGTGGTCGCAGTCATCATAGTAGGTATCATCGTTTTGATCCTTGCGATCAGCTGCATCAAGATCGTACCCCAGGCTACAACGTTCATCGTTGAGAGATTCGGCGGATACAGGGCAACATGGAACACGGGCATCCACTTCAAGTGGCCTATCATCGATAAGGTCGCCAAGAAGATCTCTTTGAAGGAGAAGGTTGCTGACTTTGCTCCTCAGGCCGTTATCACAAAGGATAACGTTACGATGCAGATCGATACGGTACTGTTCTATCAGATCGTTGATCCCAAGCTCTATGCATACGGTATCGAGCGTCCGATCATGGCTATTGAGAACCTGTCTGCCACAACGCTCCGAAATATCATCGGTGACCTGGAGCTCGACCAGACACTTACGAGCCGTGACATCATCAACACAAAGATGAGAGAGATCCTCGACGAGGCAACAGATCCCTGGGGCATCAAGGTCAACAGGGTCGAGCTCAAGAATATCATCCCTCCGCGCGAGATCCAGAATGCGATGGAGAAGCAGATGAAGGCTGAGCGAGAGAAGAGAGAACAGATCCTCATTGCAGAAGGTCAGAAGGAATCTGCTATCAGAGTTGCAGAAGGTGAGAAGGAGGCAGCCATCCTCCGTGCTGAGGCAAAGAAGCAGGCAGCCATCAAGGAAGCTGAAGGTCAGGCTCAGGCTATCCTCGCTGTCCAGGAAGCTACTGCCAAGGGTCTCCAGATGATCAAGGATGTAGGCGCTGATGAGGGCCTTATCGCCATCAAGGGTCTCGAGGCTCTCGAGAAGGTCGGAGACGGCAAGTCAACAAAGATCATCATCCCTTCAGATCTGCAGGGCATGGCATCTCTGGCGACATCCATCAAGGAGATCGTAAAGGACAAGGAGTAACGGTTATATAAACTGTTACCGTGATATGGTATAATCAAGGCTCCGGGGTTCATTAAGCAGGCGGCTTCCCCGGAGCCTTTTTATAACTCATATAAGGAGTATTTATCATGAACAGCATGTGGAATGACAGAACGAATATGAGTCTTCTGACAGACTTTTATGAACTTACTATGGGCAAGGGTTATCTCGATGGAGGTAATAAGGACAAGATCGTTTATTTCGATATGTTCTTCAGGTCAGTACCGGAGAGCGGCGGATATGCTGTCATGGCCGGTCTGGAGCAGGTTATCGACTATCTTGATAATCTGAAGTTCTCAGAGGAGGATCTTAAGTTCCTTTCAGCATACGGATTTGACGATAAGTTTATCGACTATCTCAGGAATTTCAAGTTTACATGTGATGTATGGGCCATCCCGGAAGGTACGGTCGTATTCCCACGTGAGCCTTTGATCAAGGTCAGAGGTCCGGTCATCCAGGCGCAGCTCCTTGAGACTGCACTCCTGTGCACGATCAATCACCAGAGCCTCATCGCAACGAAGACTGCACGTATCGTCAGAGCAGCTGAGGGCAGGCCGATAATGGAATTCGGTGCAAGGAGAGCCCAGGGATTTGATGCGTCCGTACTTGGTGCAAGGGCAGCATATATCGCAGGTGTAGCCGGAACATCATGTACGATCTGCGGACAGCAGTTCGACATCCCTCTGTCAGGTACGATGGCACACAGCTGGGTAATGCTCTATGACGACGAGTTCGAGGCATTTAAGGCATATGCCCTGTCCTATCCGGATAAGACACTCCTTCTGGTAGATACGTATGACGTTCTTAAGAGCGGTATCCCAAATGCCATCAGATGTGCAAAGGAAGTCCTGGAACCCATGGGTAAGAGGCTCCTCGGCATCCGTATCGATTCTGGTGACCTTACATACATGACTCAGAAGGCAAGGAAGATGCTCGATGATGCAGGACTTACGGATTGTAAAATCACGGTATCCAACGCGCTCGATGAATATCTCATCAGGGATCTCATCAGCCAGGGTGCATGCATCGATTCTTTCGGTGTCGGTGAGAGACTTATCACTTCAAGGGCAGAGCCTGTATTCGGAGGTGTTTACAAGATCTGCGCAGTTGAGGATGATAACGGCAATGTTATCCCCAAGATGAAGATATCCGAGAACATCGGCAAGGTAACGACTCCCTGCAATAAGGAGGTCGTCAGGTTCTACGATAATGCCACGGGCAAGGCGATGGCAGACGTTCTCTTTGTTGAAGGCGAGGAGATCCCTTCCGGTGAGCCTTATGAGATCTTCGATCCCAATGAGACATGGAAGGCGAAGGTCCTTGAGAACTATACAACACGCAAGCTCCTGGTAAAGATCTTTGACGGCGGTAAGCTCGTATATAAGACACCGTCCATGAGCGAGCTGAAGAATTACTGCACAAAGGAGATCGATACACTCTGGGATTCCGTTAAGAGATTCGAGAATCCTCATGAGTATTATGTTGACCTCTCACCGAAGCTCTGGAAGATCAAGGATGATATCCTGCATCATTATCGTAATAAGCGTAAAGGAGACAAGTAATAATGAGCAATCCAATAATCACGATCGAGATGAATGACGGCGGAGTGATCAAGGCTGAACTCTATCCCGAGATCGCACCCGCTACAGTTGAGAATTTTGTAAAGCTCGCAGGAAGCGGCTTTTACAACGGGCTTACCTTCCACAGGGTCATCCCCGGATTCATGATCCAGGGCGGATGTCCTGACGGAACGGGAATGGGAGGTCCCGGATATACCATCAAGGGAGAGTTTGCTTCCAACGGCTTCCCGAATAACCTGAAGCATACAAGAGGAGTGCTCTCCATGGCAAGGGCGATGGATCCTGACTCTGCAGGTTCCCAGTTCTTCATCATGCATGAGACATCACCTCATCTTGACGGACAGTATGCTGCTTTCGGCAAGGTTATCGAGGGCATGGATGTCGTCGACAGGATCGCGAATGTGAAGACAGACTATTCTGATTATCCTGTAGAACCTCAGATCATCAAGATCATCACGGTCCAGCTGTGATCTCCGGAATGAGATGATACACATGGTACCCGGCTTCTTGCCGGGTATTTATATTAATGCCGGATCAGGTGTTGACATCTCGAAATAATCTGTTAGAATAAAACCTATCGGAATAGTAGGTTATCCGACAGACAACATGACCGGAGGACATGATAATGGCAATTTATAATTCAGTGACCGAACTCGTTGGCAAGACGCCCCTTCTTAAGGTAAACAACTTTATCGAGGTGAACAATATCGAAGCAAACATCTATGCAAAGCTTGAGTATTTCAATCCCGCAGGAAGCGTAAAGGACAGGATCGCGAAGGCGATGATCGAAGATGCTGAGGCAAAGGGACTCCTGAAGAAGGATTCCGTTATCATCGAACCCACAAGCGGCAACACAGGCATCGGACTTGCTTCCGTGGCTGCTGCAAGAGGATACAGGATCATACTTACGATGCCTGAGACGATGAGCGTCGAGAGAAGGAACCTCCTTAAGGCATATGGGGCAGAATTAGTCCTTACAGACGGAAGCAAGGGAATGAAGGGCGCTATCGCGAAGGCAGAAGAACTTGCAGCATCCACACCCGGAAGCTTCATACCTAGCCAGTTTACAAACCCTGCAAACCCTGCAATCCATAAAGCAACGACAGGTCCTGAGATCTTTGAGGATCTTGAGGGCAAGGTAGATGCATTCGTAGCCGGTGTAGGTACAGGCGGAACTGTTACGGGCACAGGAGAATACCTTAAGGAGAAGATCCCCGGTGTTAAGGTCTTTGCAGTAGAGCCTGCAACGTCACCTGTCCTGTCAAAGGGAACTGCAGGTCCTCACAAGATCCAGGGAATCGGCGCAGGATTCGTTCCTGATACTCTTAATACTTCCGTTTATGATGAAGTCATTGCAGTCGAGAACGAGGATGCTTTCGTGACGGGAAGAGAGTTTGCAAGAAATGAAGGAATACTCGTAGGCATCTCATCAGGAGCTGCACTCTGGGCAGCAAAGAACATTGCCTCAAGGCCTGAGTTCAAGGGTAAGAATATCGTTGTCCTCCTGCCTGATACGGGCGACAGATATCTCTCAACACCTCTGTTCTCCGATAACTGATAAGAGTAGAAAAGTACTGATATACTTGCCGTTATGACGGATAAAGACGTCATAACGGCTTTTATTTTGTAGAAGTACCGATTATCGCCAGCCTTGAGAATAGTTTATAATTCAGGTACTTGAAGGGGAATAATATGGAAGGCAACATAAGTTCAAAAGCTAAGCATATTGAATTCATAATAGCGGATTTCCTGGCTTTGGAGATCGCGTTCCTGTCTGCTTTCTATATGAGGTTCCTGTATGAGGAGAAGACCGCGGCCAACTACAGGCTGATCAATCTGGCGCTGCTTGTCATCTATCTGCTTATCATCCTTGCACAGCCGATACACAGCGGTATCCTCAAGCGCGGTTATCTCAAGGAGTTCAGGAATGTTCTACTAGTTGATATCGAGATGCTCGTTGTTCTTCTTGCGATACTGTTTGTAATGAAGGAAACGAATCAGATCTCGCGTATCTTCATAGGACTCCTGTTTGTGTTTAATCTCCTGATCACGTACATGTTCAGGATCATCATCAAGGGGATCCTGTATGGAAGCTTCCGGAAGAACAATAATAAGACTCATGTGATAATAGTGTGCTACCGCGAGAATGCCAAGACCATATACGATCAGATCATGTCCGGCAATACCGGGAGCATGCAGGTCGACAGGTTCATGCTGCTCGACCAGGAGAAAAGGATGACCCCGATCGAAGGGATCAAGGTCATGTACAGACAGGAGATGCAGGAATTCCTGAGGACACATATCGTAGATGAAGTGTATATCGGTTCCAAGGCCAGAGATGTAGGCAAGCTGATAAACTGGTTCCTATCAATGGGCGTCATAGTCCATATCATGACGGAAGTCCTGGTCCACGAGATCCCGAATGTCAGGGTAGACAAGGTAGGCAGGAGCACATGCATTACGACGGGGATCTCGCCGATCACTGCCGGACAGAAGCTCGTGAAGAGGGTCTTCGACATCCTGTTGTCTGTGATAGGATTAGTGTTTGCTCTTGTCATTATGATCATATTTGCTCCGATAATAAGGATCCAGAGCAAAGGTCCGGTCATTTTCTCACAGGTAAGGGTCGGACTCAACGGTAGACATTTCAAGATGTATAAGCTCAGGACGATGTATCAAGATGCAGAGGAACAGAAGAAGGATCTGCTCAAAGAGAATGAAGTGAAGGGGCAGATGTTTAAGATCACGAACGATCCGAGAATAATCCCCATCGGTAAGTTCCTGAGAAGATACAGTCTCGATGAATTCCCCCAGTTCCTTAATGTCCTGAAGGGGGATATGAGCATAGTCGGAACAAGACCTCCGACGCTCGATGAATTCGAGCGGTATAAGCCTCATCACATGAGCAGGCTTGCGATGAAACCGGGCATCACAGGATTATGGCAGATATCCGGAAGATCCGACATAACCGATTTTGAGCAGGTAGTGGCTCTTGATACAAGGTACATAACAAACTACAGCTTAGGCCTTGACCTTGAGATACTGATCAAGACATTCGTTGCAGTCCTTAAGGGTAAGGGAAGCAAATGATCAGATGATATAATCATCTCCGCCCAGAGTATTGGACTGGTCGATTATATCCTGAATGGAGATCCCGTCGAGGTACTTATTGATCACTTCATACAGACCCGTCCATACGGGAAGGGTCATGCAGTCGACCTTGCGTTCGCAGTCGTTATTCTCCAGGCCATTCTCAAGACAGGCTATAGGTGCGAGGCTGCCCTCAGTCAGTCTTAAGACTTCTCCGCATGTGATCTTGGAAGGATCGCGCGACAATCTGTATCCGCCCTGATAACCCCTGTTGGTCGCGAGCATTCCGGCATGTGTCAATACGGGTACGATCTGTTCAAGGTACTTCTTGGAGATCGACTGCTTTTCTGCGATATCCTTGAGAGCAACATATTCGTGTCTGTCATAGCCGGCAAGATCGACCAGCACTCTTAATGCGTATCTTCCTTTTGTTGAGATCTTCATAATCTATCCTCACTAAGTTTATTTGCTAAATACTATAATACTACTAAAATGGTAGGCTTTAAAGATGGAATTACAAAAATAACAAAAAGATCAGATCATTTCTTGGATCTTCCGTACCCCTCGTCTTCTGATTTGATATAGATGGGACGGCCCTTGGATTCGATGTATATCCTTCCGATGTACTCTCCCAACAGACCTAACGCCATAAGGATAAGACCTCCGATAAAAAGGATGAAGCACAGGAGGGAAGGGTATCCAGGAACCGTATCGTATATCTTCAGTATTACCGCACGGATAAAGTAGTAGATCATATATCCGAATGCTGCGACAGCAGAAGCAAATCCGGCAAGAGTTGCAAGCCTTAAGGGCGCTGTCGTAAAGGCAACGATACCGTCTATTGCATATTTGAACAGTTTCCAGAAACTCCACTTGGTCTCACCTGCGACACGCTCAACATTCACGTGCTCGATCCATTTGGTCCTGAAACCGACCCATGCAAAGATACCCTTGGAGAATCTCTGACGCTCCGATATCCTGAGGATCGCATCGACGACGACTCTTCTCATAAGCCTGAAGTCACGGGCGCCGTCAGCGATCTCAACATCGATCATCCTGTTGATCAGCTTGTAGAACATCTTGGCAAACATGCTCCTGATCTTCGGTTCGCCCTTCCTCGTGACTCTCCTTGCCGCAACGATATCGCACTCATCCTTATCGAGGGACTCGATCATGGAAGGAATGAGTGAAGGGGGATCCTGCATGTCCGCATCAAGGATCGCCACATATTCGCCCCTGGAAGCTTCAAGACCTGCATACATCGCAGCTTCCTTGCCGAAATTCCTGGAGAAGAAGACATATCTCACATCTTCATCCTCAGAAGCAAACTTCTTGATAACTTCGCTCGTCTTATCGGAACTGCCGTCATTCACAAATATAAACTCGAAAGTCTTCCCTGTATCCTTCTGTCCCTCCCGGAGCTCCTTGAGAGCATCATACATAAAAGGCAATGATTGTTCCTCATTGTAACAGGGGATTATCAGACTTATTAACATAACGGCCTCCAAAAAGTGAAAAACAACTATAAATATATTATAATCTAAAATATTCTCAATTTTCAGGAGTTTTATCGGATGAAGGAAATATCTTCACTCAAGAGCAAGAACACGCCGAAACTCAAGGATCTGTCAGTATCTCATTTCAGACCTGCGATCGCATTTTTTGCCACGTTTGCACTTTATATCTTTCTGTCTGTCGTCTGTCAGAAATACCCTTTCGGCGATTACTCGACGAGCATCAGTGACTTAAGCGCACAGTATGCCCCGTTCCTGGCGATGTTCCGCAACAGGATGGATATAGCTCCCGGTTCAGGCGGACTTCTGTCACATCTGATGTATTCCTTTGACATCGGAATGGGCTCGAACTACATGGCAACGTTCGGTTATTATCTGGCGAGCCCGCTAAATCTCCTTTTTGTGTTTATCGACAGCTCATATATCGATGCATTCGTTCTCTTCCTGATGATCTCCAAGATGAGTTTCTCATCGGCGTTCATGTGCATGTTCATGTCGGAGAGAGCCAAGACAAAAAAGTGCCTGTGGCCGATCCTCTGGGGTGTAATCTATTCATTCACTTCCTATTCCACGGCATTCATCTTCTCGATCATGTGGCTCGACGGATATATGCTCCTTCCGCTCCTTCTGTACTTTACGGAGAAGTTCATAACGAAGGATAAGAAGGCGGGACTTATCATAACGCTCCTCGTCCTTTTCCTTTCCAATTTCTATATCGCTTATATGGTCGGCATCTTCGTCTTCATATACCTTATCGTCAGGATGGGAAGCCTTGGGATGTACAAGAACATTAAGGCGGCCATCGGCAAGATCATAAGGTTTATCGCAATTGCCGTCATCGATGCCATGATAATGTGTGTCGTTCTGATCCCTGTCGGTCTGTCAACGCTTGCCAACGGTGATCCTACCGTCAGTTCGGCTGAAGAACATTATGTGCTCTATTCGCTTAAGGACATGCTTGACCATATCTTTATCGGGACTCCCGGTGAGTTTGGCGACATAATGCCTGCCAACCTCCCGTTCTTCTTCTCAGGGCTCCTTGTTACGGCACTGATCACGGTATTCTTTGTGAGCAAGGCTTTCGACAGGAAGGATAAGATCAGATATCTGCTCTGCCTTGCAGGTGTATATGTCTCAACTGCGGTCTACTGGATAGATGTTGCATGGCAGGTCTTTGATTCACCGAACTGGTTCTGGCACAGGCACAGCTTCGTATTCATACCGCTGTTCCTTATCATCGCTGCGAAAGTATATGAGGAATTCTCATCCGTAACCCGCCGCGAGATAATGGTAAGCTTCGGGATCCTTACGGGACTCCTTTTCCTTGCGCAGAGCTTCGGCAACATGAGCGAAGATAAGACTTTCCTTTTTAATCTCGGTTTCCTGATAGTACTGTTCGTGATCCTTTTCTTCATGAACAAGAAGGACTGGGGCAAGGGCTTTGAAGACATGCCTTCCATAATGCCGCTGATCTTAACGATCATAGTCGTGTTTGAGGTGGTCTATATCCAGCCGCTCCTGTCTACGGATCTGTCGGCATTTACGCTCTATAACGGAAGTTCGGAACAGTACAGGACTTCGATACTTGCAATGCGCGACCTTGGCGAGGTTCAGACGCTTACTTCACAGAAAAACAGGGCTTTCAGGGCTGAGAACGAAGTTATATCCGACTACACAAACTCAAATTATGTTGTTGAGCACTCGAATATGTTTGGTGCATTCCACGGGGTATCATTCTTCAATTCAAGTTCCAACAAATCACTTCACAGGTTCATCAAGCAGCTCGGATTCCCGGTGAACTATAACTACTTCGCAACGAGCTATACATATGCTGCTCCCGACAGTGATGCCTTCCTGTCAGTCGGAGCGCTTACCACGATGCGTGAGTATAGTGATTCGGTATTCGTTAATGACGACCAGTTTGACATCGGTTATCATTTCTACGCGAACAAGCATGTTCTCCCGCTCGCTTTCGCGGCTGATAAGGGTGCGATGGTTTTTGATTATTACCAGCTCGAGAAGGCTTCTGAGAACAAGGATTATTTTGCTTTCCGTAATCTGTGGTTCAAGTCACTGTTCCCGGATGTCTTTACGGAGAACTATTTTATAACGCTGCCTGCAGAGTCAGTCGAGGGGCCTGATGTCATCAATGCGATGACAACTCCCACGGGACTTACGACGATGGCTAAGATCAAGGCAGAGGCAGAGTCTTCTGACAAGGCTGATGCTTCATCTGAAGGGGATCCTTCCGCTTCGGCAGATAAGGACAGGCTGGGACTCGAAGACCTGGCTGCCAAGGAGGCAGAGAAGAATGCCGTAACTTACTACAGATCCAATGAAGAGGTTCCCATGTATATCGAATACAGGACCAAGGCTCCAAGGACCGGCGAGATGTACTTCAATCTGACGGCCCCCTCAACGACAGGGACCATGAGCGTCTATGTCAACGACATATTTATCAGCCATGCATCCAAGGGGACTTATTTCTCACAGGTCTACAGGCTTGGAACATATAACGAGGGTGATGACATAAAGGTCACGATAACATCAGACGACGATAAGTTCACTTATCTTGATGCACGCTTCGGTTATTTTGATTTCGGGAAGTTCGGCGAACAGTTTGGCGGGATCAACAGGGACAAGGTCATCGTTAACGAAGCATCAGACGGTTATGTTAACCTGACGACAGATATCACTGACAGGGAACTTGTTATAACCACGGTGCCTTATGAGAAGGGCTGGACTCTCATGATCGACGGGGCGGAGAGCACGATTACGCCCTATCAGGAAGCTTTCGTGGCTTTTGAGGTCCCTTCCGGATCACACACATGCGAGCTTAAGTTTACTGCACCCGGATTCAAGACAGGAGCCATGGTCTCCTGTGCAGGTCTCGTGATACTTCCCGTATTCCTCATCATTGACCGCAAAAAGAACCGGGCCGGCAAAGGTGACGGCCCGGCTGCAGAAAAGTCCGGTAAATAAGTATTACAGATCGTAGTACTTTGCAAATTCAGCAGGGTGCGGGATCTTGGATATCTGCTCATTGTCCTTCTTGAGCCTTGCGATGAGCTGATCAAGAAGCCTCTGAGGGAATACTCCGCCTGCTGTTAAGTAATCATGATCCTTCTCAAGTTCTGCGACCGCTTCGGACAGTGAAGCAGGAAGACCGCTGATCTTGGCCTTCTCCTCATCGGAGAGGTCGAAGAGGTTGAAGTCATAGGGACCCCAGCCGTTTGCATGGGGATCGATCTTGTTCCTGATGCCGTCGAGTCCTGCCATGAGTATAGCAGCATAAGCATAATAAGGATTACATGTGGCATCGGGATTGCGAAGTTCAAAACGCTTCACATCCGGCGATTTGGCGTAGGCAGGGATCCTGACGACCGCACTCCTGTTGGCCATAGCATATCCTATCGTAACAGGCGCTTCAAAACCGGGAACGAGTCTCTTATATGAATTCGTTGACGGGTTCGTTATGGCGCACAGTGACCTTGCATGTGTCAGCAGACCTCCGATGAACCACAGAGCCTCGTTGCTGAGCTGGGCGTAATTATCCGGATCATAGAAGACCGGCTTGCCGTCCTTCCTCAGGAGCATGTGCACATGCATTCCGTTGCCTGCTTCACCGGCCAGGGGCTTGGGCATGAGCGTGGCTGTTCTTCCGTCTGCGACTGCCTCATTCTTGATGATGTACTTTGCAGACATGGTGTCATCGGCGAGCTTGAGCATATCGCCGAGTTCGACCTCGATCTCCATCTGGCCGCATCCGCCGACTTCAGGATGGTGATACTTTACCTTTATGCCCCATTCCTCCATCGTAAGGCACATCCGCGATCTCAGGTCATTGCAGACATCCATGGGCAGTGATGTGTGGTAACCCTTGCCCTGCTGGATCTGGTAGCCGTTATTGGAATATTCGTCATTGGAAGCCCAGTGAGCCTGCTGCGAGAAGATGTTTACGGACAGGTTCTGGGACTCGACCTCGTAGCCAACCTCATCGAAAACATAGAATTCGTACTCGGGTCCGATGATCATCTCGTCGGCGATCCCGGTTTCCTTCATGTATTCGAGGGCTCTTATCGCAACATTCCTCGGATACTGGTCGAAAGGCTTGTTCTCTGGTATCTGTATGACCTTAACGTCGCCGATCATCGAGAGCGTGGGGATCTCTGCATAATTATCGATAACGGCGGAATCGAGGACCGGAACAAACACCATATCGCTGTTCTCCACCGGTGCATAACCGTAGTTGGATCCGTCAAAACCTATCCCTGCCTCCATAGTCTTCTCAGACAGTCTCTCAGCGGGAATGCTGAGATGTCTCCATCTTCCGTCGATGTCAGTAAGTTTGAAATCGACGATACGAATACCGTTGTCCCTGATCATCTCAAGAACATCCTCAAGAGTTTTTCCCATACCATACCTCCGTTGTCATATGTTGAACGGACACCGCTTAAGTCCGTTATATATAATTATTGTATGGTATTTTGACTTTAATATATACTGCTCATGTGGTAAGATTTTGCGGTAAAACTTATTAAATATGTACAAATGGAGGACCATATGAGTTACACCGATACATACGAATTCTGGCGTACCAATCCTTATTTTGATGAAGATACAAGAGCTGAGCTCGAAGGTATCAAGGATGATGCAAAGGAGATCGAAGACAGGTTCTATAAGGATCTGGAGTTCGGAACGGCAGGCTTCAGGGGAGTTCTCGGAGCCGGAACGAACAGGATGAACATCTACACAGTTGCCAAGGCATCTGCAGGACTTGCACAGTTCATCATCAAGAGTGGTCCCGAAGCAATGAGCAGAGGCGTTGTCATCTGCTATGACTCAAGACACTATTCACCTGAATTTGCACAGATCACGGCTACAACGCTTGCTGCTTACGGCATCAACGTTAAACTCTCCGATGAGCTTAGGCCTGTGCCTCTGTGCAGCTACAGCGTAAGGTTTTATAACGCTTTCGCAGGCGTTATGATCACAGCTTCACACAACCCTTCAAAGTACAACGGATACAAGGTCTATGGTGAGGACGGCGGTCAGGTTCCCCCTGAGGCAGCAGATATCATCCTCAAGAGCATCGAGTCCATTACGGATATCACGACGATCAGGAAGATGGACCTTCAGGATGCAATGGATAAAGGCCTTGTAGTGAAGTACGGCGAGGAAGTTGACGCAGCTTACACGGAGATGCTCTCCAAGCTCGTTATCGATCAGGCTTCCATCGACAGACAGAAAGACATGAGCATCGTTTACACTCCTCTTCACGGTTCAGGCAATAAGCCCGTAAGAAGGATCCTTGACCGCGTAGGATTCAAGAATATCCACATCGTAAAGGAACAGGAGCTCCCCGACGGATCTTTCCCTACGGTAAGCGTTCCCAACCCCGAGAATCCCGAGGCACTGTCCATGGCTATCGAGCTTGCAAAGAAGACAGATGCATCCCTCGTATTCGGTACGGACCCTGATTCTGACAGGATCGGCGTTGCCGCAAAGACAACGGTAGACGGACAGACAGTCTATAAGTGCTTTACCGGCAACCAGATGGGACTTCTCCTCCTGGATTATGTCCTTGATTCCAAGAAGAAGCTCGGAACTCTCCCGGAGAACTCTTTCGCAGTTACGACGATCGTATCCACAAAGCTTGCTGCTTCAGTATGCAAGGCTTTCGGAGTCGAGCTTCAGGAGACACTGACGGGATTCAAGTTTATCGGCGAGAGGATCAAGATCGACGACGAGTTCGGTGACAAGCACTTCCAGTTCGGATTTGAGGAATCATATGGATATCTGTCAGGTGTTGACGTAAGAGACAAGGACGCCGTTGTTGCAGCGATGCTCATCTGCGGAATGGCAGCACAGAGCTTCGACATGGGCGAGACCCTGGTAGACAGGCTCGAGAGAGTATATGCCAAGTATGGTTACGGTTTTGAGAATACAGTAAGCTTCACGCTCGAAGGCAAGGAAGGTATCGAGAAGATCGGATCTGCCATCTCCTCCATGAGAGCAGAGCTCGAGTCCGCCAAGGACCTTGCATCGGCAGCAGGCCTTATCGGAGGTCCCGAAGTCAAGGCTGTAAGGGATTATCAGAATTCCATCAGATATGAATTTACCAAGGACGGAGTAAAGACAACACCCATCGACCTTCCCAAGTCCAATGTCCTCCTCTATGAACTCGGCGGTGACAAGGGACTCGACTGGGCATGCGCGAGACCTTCAGGAACGGAGCCCAAGCTCAAGGTATACTTCGGCATCTACGATGCTGACAGGAGCAGGGCAGAAGCAAACCTTAAGACGACACAGGATGAGATGTGCTCATTCGTTAAGGGGAAGCTCGGTATCTGAGGCCCTGACAACAGGTAAGACATACTCGAAGACGGCTTTTGCGAAGCCGTCTTCTTCACATCTGGAAGTAATAAATGATGCTGCCTTGAGGATGGCATCATCGGAGTTGCCCATGGCAATCCCGTGTGCGGCATCTTCGATCATTGACAGATCGTTTTCCGAATCACCGATCGCGAAAGTATTCTCCCTCGGTATCCCCAGACGGTCTGCAAGCGTGAGGAGACCTGTGCCCTTGGAAACGCCGCTTGCCATTACATCGTAGAATGTCGGCCCGGAGGAAACCACATAAAGGTCAGGATCGCTCTTCAGGTCTTCTGCGATCTCATCGCAGACATTGATCAGGAGAAATTTGTTGAAATCGGGAACGTTTCCGTTCAAAAATGACTCATCGATCTTATAGACCGGGGCTTTCAGCTCATCCGGAAGACCTTCATTATATGCGTCGCAGAACCACTGCCTGGAACTGTTGGGGCACAGGAAGACGCCTTCCGTACTGTACAAAGTGCAGTCTACTCCACGCTTGAGAAATAATGACAGGAGATATTTCAGCTTCTCGGGCGGAAAATCAGCCGAGAAGATGTGCTGCCTGGTCCTGCTGTCCCATAAGGCACTGCCGTTGCCCGTTATGAGAGGGACGTCTATCCCGAGTTTGGAAGCGAATTTATCTACCAGGAACGAAGATCTTCCGGTGGCGATCGTCAAAGCTACGCCGTTATCCTTAAGTGCCCTGCAGGCACGAAGATTCTCTTCTGATACGTCCTTGGCAGGCATGACGAGCGTAAGATCCATGTCCGTAGCCATTAAATACCTGTATCTCATATATATCTCCATTCGAAAAGCGTACGGGATAATGATAATTGGCAACGTGATTTTACACAATAGTTACCTCTCATTTGTGTTGCAAATTTTACTATTATTGCTATATTTAAGAAGTATAATTATGGTGGTTTTGAATACAAGTGGCTACTAAGGGGATTATATGAAAAGCAGTTCGAACAGAGAACCAAACCAGGGCAGACCGCAGATCAGAACGGCCAGTCTGAGCAGAAATACAGGTGCACCCGCAGCCGGCAGCGAACCGGTCGTCAGTATGACGGGAGGCATGTTCAGGGAGGAACCTTACACGGATCTTGATGCTCAGGAGACAGAAGCTCCCGAGGAAGTTCCGTTTGATTACAGTCTTATGGGAAGACCTAACAGTTCGGCAGTCATGCCTAAGAAGAGATCAGGTTCAAGTGCTTCAAGACAGAGACCTGCACAGGCAAAGAGAGCTCCTTCCAAGGCTCCTGCCAGGAAGAAGAAGTCGGGCGGCAGTCCTGCCAAGGCATTTGCCGTCGTTATCGGTTTTATCGCCATCGTTGCAGGCGTGATCGGCCTTATGTTCGCTTTCGGCGTGTTCAAGCCGAGGATCGAGGTAGTTATGGCTGACGGAACCATGAAGAAGATCAAGGCTGAGTCAGCTTATGCCGAACTTACCGAAGGCAATAAGTACTATGAGGGAACGGTGATCAACGACATCAATGTTGCCGGAATGACCAGGGAAGAGGCTTATGCGGCAGTTTCCAAGGGACTCGAGGCAGCTCCCCTCAATGTAAACATAGATCTCAAGGTCAAGGATCTTGTCTATGATCTTGACATGAGTTCACTGTCACTGTCTGTTAACACACAGGAAGTCCTCGATGAGGCATATAAGCTGAACAGGCCTACAAACCCTGAGGATTTTGATACACTTACAAAGTGCTACAACGAATACCAGAGGATGAAGAATGTCCCTGCGGTATTCCAGACGGCATATACATGTTCCACGGATGGTCTTACGGATCTCGTTCACGGGGTTTTGGATCCTCTGGAAGTTACCGAGAAGAATGCGGTTATCACTGATTTCAACAAGTCGAACAATGCTTTTGTGATCGAGCCTGAAGTCATCGGCCTCCGTATCAACTGCGACAAGGCCGTGGAAGATGTTACCTCCCTTCTCGAAGAAAGACAGTATGAAGGCGTTGTGGAAGTCGAGACGACTGATGTTCAGCCCGAAGTAACGATGCAGTTCATCAACGAGAATTTCGGAAGGATATCGTCCTGCACTTCGACCACGACCAAGAACAGGGCGCGTAACAACAATATCAGCCAGGCATGTCAGTATATCGACGGTACGATAATCAACCCGGGCGAGCAGTTCTCATACAACGAGACAGTCGGGGAGAGGACTGAGGCAAGAGGTTTCCAGGAAGCAACGGTCATCAACGGCGGTCAGTACGACCAGGGAATGGGCGGCGGTGTCTGCCAGGTAAGTACGATGGTATATGGTGCAGCTGTCAAGGCTAACCTTGAGATCGTAAGCAGGAAGCCCCATGCATGGCCTTCCAACTACGTTGATCCCGGACTTGATGCCACCGTTGACTGGGGAAGGATCGACTTCGTATTCAGGAACAATACTGATTACCAGGTCGTTATCAGGGCAGAGTTCGACAGCTCCAACAACGCCGTCATCGTATCGATATACGGCAAGAAGCTCCCTGAAGGACAGCATATCGACTTCATCGCCGTGGTCAATTCGACGACTCCTCACGGAGATGCAGAATATATCGCCAGACCTGATCTTCCCGTAGGTGAGAAGAATACCGTGCGTAATGCCCATGACGGAATGAACATTACATCCTATAAGGTATGGTTCGATGCCAACGGCAACGAGATCAAGCGTGAGGAAGTTGCTACGACGAACTACAGGATGTATGTTAAGAGAGTCGAGTTGGGCACTAAGCTCCCGGGCGGCGGACAGGCGAAGATAGATCCGGCTACCGGAAAGGTGATCACGCCTACTAACGCGCCTACGGCAACTCCTACGCCTAAGCCGACGTCCACGCCTAAGCCGACGAAGCCGGCAGATCCCACAAAGGCACCGCCTACGGAGACTCCGGATCCCCCTGAGGGCGGCGGAGATGACTAACTCCTGATCAAGTTTTTTAAGCAAGTAAAACGAAGCTCCTGTTATTGTCAGGAGCTTTGTTTTATGCTATACTTTTAAACGGTTTTTCTACTATTTTATAAAGAAGAAGGTACTTTTCTATGGCACATGAATTGAAGAAACTGACAATGGACGGCAACGAGGCTGCTGCGTATACTTCATACGCTTTCACAGAGAATGCCGCCATCTACCCGATCACACCGTCATCACCTATGGCTGACCACACTGATCAATGGGCTCAGCAGGGCAGGAAGAACATTTTCGGACAGACGGTCAACATTGTTGAGATGGAGTCCGAGGGAGGCGCTGCCGGTGCTGTTCACGGCTCACTCGCCACAGGTGCATTAACAACAACTTATACAGCTTCACAGGGTCTCCTCTTGATGATCCCTAACATGTATAAGATCGCAGGCGAACTTCTTCCTTGCGTATTCCATGTTTCAGCAAGAGCTCTTGCTGCTCATGCACTTAACATCTTCGGTGATCATGCAGACGTTTATGCTTGCCGTCAGACAGGTTTTGCAATGCTCTGCTCCAACTCCGTACAGGAAGTTGCAGACCTTGCTGCAGTAGCTCATCTTACTGCTATCAGGACAAGAGTTCCTTTCCTTCACTTCTTTGACGGTTTCCGTACATCACACGAGATCCAGAAGGTCGAGGTCATGGATTATGAAGATCTCGGCAAGCTCGTAGATTACGATGCACTCAAGGAATTCCGCAAGAGATCACTCTCACCTAACCATCCTACACTCCGTGGTACAGCTCAGAACCCTGATATCTACTTCCAGGGAAGAGAAGCTTCCAACCCGTTCTATCTTGCAGTACCTGATCAGGTTCAGTACTACATGGATAAGATCAACGAGATCCGCGGAACTGATTATAAGCTTTACAACTACTATGGTGCAGCTGATGCTGACCGTATCATCATTGCCATGGGTTCTGTCTGTGAGACAGCAGAAGAGGTTATCGACTTCCTGAATGCTCACGGCGAGAAGGTTGGTCTCCTTAAGGTACACCTCTACCGTCCTTTCGCAGCTGATAAGCTCCTTGAGGCTATCCCTTCAACTGTTAAGGCTATCGCAGTCCTCGACAGGACAAAGGAGCCCGGTTCTTATGCAGAGCCTCTCTTCCTCGACGTTGCAGCAGCTTACGTTGGCAAGAATGCTCCCAAGCTCATCGGCGGCCGTTACGGTATGGGTTCCAAGGATACAACTCCTGAGACAGTCCTCGCAGTTTATAAGGAGCTCAAGAAGGATCAGCCCAAGGAGAGATTCACGATCGGTATCGATGATGACGTTACATTCCTCTCACTCGATTGCTCAGAGCAGATCGAGGTTGCAGGCGAAGGTACAGTCCAGGCAAGGTTCTGGGGTCTTGGTGCTGACGGTACCGTTGGTGCTAACAAGAACTCCATCAAGATCATCGGTGACCACACAGACATGTATGCTCAGGCATACTTCTCATATGACTCCAAGAAGTCAGGCGGTATCACGATCTCTGACCTGAGATTCGGTACAACGCCTATCCGTTCCACATATCTCATCAACAAGGCAGACTTCGTTGCATGCCACAACCAGTCCTATGTTTATGAGTACGATATGCTCTCATCACTGAAGCCGGGCGGCACGTTCCTCCTCAACACACAGTGGACAAGAGAGGAACTCGAGGAGAACCTCCCCGGTACAATGAAGCGCTATATCGCTAACAACAACATCAAGTTCTACACATTGGATGCTGTTGCAAAGGCAAAGGAGATCGGCTTGGGCGGAAGGATCAACACGATCTGCCAGTCCGCATTCTTCAAGCTCTCCGGCATCCTTCCCGTTGAGCAGGCAGTTGAATACATGAAGAAGGCTGCTCTCAAGTCATACGGCAAGAAGGGTGACGATATCGTTCAGATGAACTATGCAGCCATCGATGCAGGTGTTGACGCCGTAGTTGCAGTAGACATCCCTGATTCATGGAAGACAGCTGAGGATAAGCCTGTTGAGAAGAAGCAGGTTCCTGAGTTCATCGAGAAGGTTGTTAACGTAATGAACAGACAGGAAGGTAACTCCCTCCCCGTATCCACATTCAAGGGTATGGAAGACGGTACTTTCCCTCAGGGTACAGCAGCTTACGAGAAGCGTGGTACGGCAGTGGATATCCCTGTTTGGGACGCTGCAAAGTGTATCCAGTGTAACCAGTGCTCCATCGTATGTCCTCATGCTGCCATCCGTCCGTTCCTCCTCACAGATGAAGAGGCTGCAAACGCACCTTTCGAGGTTAAGGACGGCATGAAGCCTTATGACAACTACAAGTTCAGGATCCAGGTTTCTGCTATGGACTGTCTCTCCTGCGGCGTTTGTGTAGAGTCATGTATCGCTAAGGAGAAGGCTATCACCATGGCACCTCTTAAGGACAATCTTAAGGAAGCTGAGAACTGGGATTACTGTGTTGCTCTGTCACACAAAGATAACCCGATGTCCAAGTCTAACGCTAAGGGTTCACAGTTCGAGCAGCCGCTCCTCGAATTCTCAGGCGCATGTGCAGGCTGTGGTGAGACACCTTATGCGAAGCTCCTTACACAGCTCTTCGGCGACAGGATGCAGATCTCTAACGCTACAGGTTGTTCTTCGATCTGGGGTGGTTCAGCTCCTTCAATGCCTTATACAACAAACTACAGAGGATTTGGTCCTGCATGGGCTAACTCACTCTTCGAGGATAACGCTGAGCATGGTCTTGGTATGTATCTCGGTTACAAGCAGCTCAGATCAAGAGCTAAGATGCTCGTTGAGGAGACAGTGGCAGCTACTGCTTCCGAGTCACTCAAGGCAGCTGCACAGGCTTGGATCGACGGTTATGATTCAGCTGAGAATACGCGTGAGATCGCTGAGAAGCTCGCTGGTGAGCTCAAGGCTGAAGGCTCCGATGCTGCTAAGAAGGCACTCGAGTATGAGGACTTCTTCATGAAGAGATCACAGTGGATCATCGGCGGTGACGGATGGGCTTACGATATCGGTTACGGCGGACTTGACCACGTACTCGCTTCCGGTGAGGATGTCAACGTTCTCGTTCTCGATACTGAGGTTTACTCCAATACAGGCGGACAGGCTTCCAAGTCCACACCTCACTCAGCTATCGCTCAGTTCGCAGCAGGCGGCAAGAACATCAAGAAGAAGGATCTCGGCATGATGGCAATGAGCTACGGCTACGTATACGTTGCTCAGGTTGCCATGGGATCCAATGCAGCTCAGCTGATCAAGGCTTTCACAGAGGCTGAGGCATATCATGGACCTTCACTCGTTATCTGCTACGCTCCTTGTATCAACCACGGTATCAAGGGTGGTCTCAAGGGCGCTCAGACAAGAGAGAAGCAGGCAGTAGAGTGCGGTTACTGGCACCTCTACAGGTTCAACCCTACTCTCGCAGCAGAAGGCAAGAATCCGTTCACACTCGATTCCAAGGAACCTAACCTTGACGGCTTCGTTGACTTCCTCAAGGCAGAGGTAAGATACAACTCACTCTACAAGAAGTATCCTGCAGATGTTGTTGACTCCATGTTTGAGAAGACAAAGGCAGATGCTACAGAGAGACTTAACAGCTATAAGCGTAAGGCAGCAGAGATCGAGGTCTGAACTGTAAAGTGCAGACTGGCGAGCACAGATTTATAGTATCGCAGACATCGCTCCCGGACATATTTGTTATCAGATATGCCGGGAGCCTTTCTGCATCTGCGATTTATGTTTATCTTTGGATCAACTCTTTCTATCAGGACAAGAGTTTTGACCGGAAGGATATTTATGATGCCGCTTTACGGTCGAGGAAAGAGATCGATGAAGCCCTTGCTGAACTTGTGCAGAATGATCTCCTGGTAAACAGCGGCAACAGTTATCACATGACTGATATCATCGCCAGGGAAGTTGAAGATTATATCAGGTTCAACAATGCTAAGGGACAGTCAGGCGAGCTTAACGATGAGGAGATGCTCCAGCGTAATACTTTGGCTGAGAGTATCCAGAACACTTTCTTCCAGGGGAAGATGGCATATTCTTTCTACTCCCTTATCGACAAGTGCCTGTTCGAGTACAAGTTTGAACAGACTGTCGTCTACAATTTCTTCCAGGAAGGCCTGGACAGGGGGATCGTCAGGAAGATAGGAGACATGAAGAACCTGGCCCGCAAGTGGTACGAGAAGGGGATAGTAACTTCAGCAGTCCTGTCTGAGTACAAGAAGACTGAGAAGGACATCCAGAGTGTTGCAAAGCACATGGGCAGCCTTATGCACAGAAGGATAAACGAGCTCGATCTGGAGAGGATCGAGAAGTGGGTAGTGACACTTCACTGTTCGCAGGATCTTATCGATTATGCATACAGATGCAATGAATACCGCGGCGACATCCAGATGAAGCATGTTGAGGATAAGCTCGTCAAATGGACTTCTTCAGGCATAACGACAGTCGAAGAAGCCAGGAAGTTCGAAGAAGAGACGCACAAAGAGAACAAACGCAAATCAGTTAAGCGCAAGGCGCGTTATTCTGGCGCAGTTACCGGTGCAGAGGCCGGGATCGTATCATCTGATGATGAAGATACAAAGCCCAAGACGACCACTCCGGAGGAAGACAAGCCGGCATTCGGAACTTCCGGGGATGATGACAACGTTGACATAAGTGACATCTTTGAGATGTTCGGAGGAGAAGATGATTAGTATCAGAGACTTGATTTATTCCTCTAATTCCGATGTCATGATCACACGCGAAATGATAAGGGACAGGAATGTCAGAGCAGTATACGACAAGTATCCTGATCTTGAGGAGATCGACAATGCGATAGTTTCCGCAAGGACTACGGGGCTTATCGCCATAATCGACAATAATGTTGTTGAGATGGCTCACAGCAAGAACCTCGAGAGGCAGCTGGTGGATAAGAGGAACCGTTTTCTTGCACGCAACGACATATCTCCTGATTTTGACAGTGAGAAAGTGATCTGCGATAAATGCAATGATACCGGTTTCTTTACGAATAAGGGCGGACATAAGCAGGTCTGCAAATGCAGACAGTCTGATGTTGAAGAGTGCTACAGGCTCTCCGGTCTTAAGGACTTCAGCATGATGAAGCTCGAGAATTACAAAGACGATTATTTCGGCAACGGGGAACACAGGAAAGACCTCCGCAAAAAACTCATATCTATCGTCATAGGAACAGATAAGAGGAGCGGCAGTTCACTTAGCATCTTAAGTGACGGGATACAGACGGGGAAGACATTCCTGGCCGTATATACTGCAAAACTGGCGATCAACCTGGGATACAGCGCATATTACCTGAAGCTGGATGATCTTGCCAATATATATGAGGATGATCTTGAAGACCTTAAGAACTACGACATCCTTCTGGTCGATGATTATATTGCCAATATGTCGATGACGGGAATGATCGGGACAAGGCTTAATTCCGTTTTGGAATCGAGGATCGCGACATTAAAGCCGACGGTCATAGTCACTTCATTCCAGGTAACGTCACTGATCGCTGAGAGTGATGTCAGGATCTCAGGCAAGCTCAAAGGAGCAAAGGTCTTATGAGGATCCTGAGCGGAACTGATATCGTCGAACTCTCGAGAATAGACAAAGCCATAGTAAAACAGGGTGACGCATTCGTAAACCGTGTCTTTACGAGCGGTGAGCAGGAATACTGCAACGGGCTTAAGGGCAGCAGGCGCACCGAGAGTTACGGTGCGAGGTTTGCAGCCAAGGAGGCTGCGTCCAAAGCCCTCGGAACGGGCGTCATGACCAAAGGGATAGTAATGACGGATATCGAGGTCCAAAGAGATGATAATGGCGCGCCTCATCTGGTATTGCACGGGGAAGCGGATAAACTTGCAAGGAAGCTCGGCGTATGTGATATGTCCTTAAGTCTCAGTCATGACGGCGGGTATGCAGTTGCATTCTGCAGCATGTTGATAGAGGAATGATGCCCGGATGAAGAAGAGCGGAAATAAGAGCAGCAAGGCAGGTCAGCGCAGATCGGTTTTCGAGCGCTTTACGGGAGGGGACAAGGAGTCTCCGATCGCGGGCAACACGCCGGACAGACAGATCAGGCATGTCGAATCGCCTGTGAATCTCGGTTCCAACGGCTTGACTGAGAGCTTTACCGATACTGATGGATATGGTCATGCTGAGGATATGCACGTCTGGGGCATGAACGACAAGAAGGCAACACTGAGGACTTCAAAGCGCAATGTTTTCCTTGGATTAGGGATCGCCATCGGAGTTATCATACTGATGCTCGCGGGAGTTTTCTATATCCTGCCAAGGGTCCTTCCCAAGCTCTTTGCAGGCACGAATATCGAGCTTTTTGTCCAGAAACAGGTCAATTATGTATATACAGATCCCTCCTACAGGGTCATCAACTTGCCTGAAGTCAGTGTCTATGCGTCCCCGTCAGTAACATCTGACAGGATCACACAGGTGCTCTATAACGAGGTCATTACCCTTAAGAGTGAACAGGTCACGGACGGCTTTGTTCAGATCGAGACACAGGACAAGATAACGGGATATATTAAGGACGGCACGTTCATATCGGAGATGGATTCGGCAGAGCCCGATCTGTACCAGTACAAGCTCATCATATCAAGCCCCTACAAGAACATCATGACGCATGCCAGCAACGGCACCCTCATCACGAAAGCGATGATGAACACGGCTCTTTACGGCAATGTCAAAAGGGACGGCGTGTATCAGGTAACACTTCCCGGCGGAGATACCGGATGGGTGGGATCTTCCGGCGTCATCGAGATAGGCACGAGAGCTACGACTGATATCGTATCGAGCCGTTATTTTGTATCTTCAGTGCTTACATTCGTGAATTCCATGTATCTTGATGACGGCCTCACCATGCAGGGCGCATCGGTAAACGGCATCGCATATGTGTGTTCTTCAGTCAACGGGATCGAGCTCCCCAGATCCATGATCGAGCAGTCACGCCTTGGCAATGAGATCGAGCTCCACAGAGATGCGGTCAATAATAATCTCGTAATAGATGATATCCACCCGGGAGACTTTGTTTTCCTGCGGGGCGCTGATGATCCTGCCTCAAGCACGGAGATAAAGGAAATGGCGATCTGTACTGATACAGGAACCTTTTTCATGATATCGCCAGCCAAGACCACGGTCAGGCTGAGACAGTTTTCTTCCGGCAACAGTTTCTACGAAAGGATCATCACCGTAAGAAGATTTTTCCAGTCTGATTAAAAAGGTGTTGCATCATCCCGGTTCGTATGGTATTATTTTTGAGCGTTTTAAAGACTAATAGGAGGTGTTACCATGGCTAAGTGTGAAATTTGCCAGAAGGATATGTTCTTCGGCAGGAAGATCAGGATCACTCGTTCACAGATTTCTCGTCGTGCACTTACTCAGCAGAAGGCAAATGTCCAGAAGGTTAAGGTTGTTGTTGACGGCACCCCTAAGACAATGCATGTTTGCACACGCTGTCTGCGTTCCGGTAAGGTTACAAGAGCGTAATCTCAAGTGATTTTTGAGTTTAACAATAAAACGGCCGATCATAAGGATCGGCCGTTATTGTTATCTGTTGTTTTGAATGTTACTTGGAAGGCACCTCAATAACTGATTTTCCGCCCATGTACATCCTCAAAGGCTCGGGGATCCTGACGCTTCCGTCTTCATTAAGATTGTTCTCAAGGAAGGCGATGAGCATTCTCGGCGGTGCAACGCAAGTGTTGTTCAGCGTATGTGCAAGGTAATTGCCGTTCTCACCCTTGACTCTTATTCCAAGGCGGCGAGCCTGAGCATCGCCCAGGTTGGAACATGAACCGACTTCGAAATACTTCTTCTGTCTGGGAGACCATGCCTCGACATCACAGCTCTTGACCTTAAGGTCGGCCAGATCGCCTGAGCAGCACTCAAGTGTCCTTACGGGGATATCAAGTGATCTGAAATAATCAACCGTATTCTTCCAGAGAACGTCATACCACTTCTTGGAATCCTCAGGCTTACATACGACGATCATCTCCTGCTTCTCGAACTGGTGGATCCTGTATACGCCTCTCTCTTCGATGCCGTGAGCGCCGACTTCCTTGCGGAAGCAGGGTGAGTAGCTCGTAAGCGTCTGGGGGAGTTCTGATTCCTCGAGCTGTGCCCCGATGAACTTACCGATCATGGAATGCTCTGATGTACCGATGAGATAGAGGTCTTCACCCTCGATCTTATACATCATGTTCTCCATCTCAGAAAAACTCATAACTCCGTCAACGACGCTGGAACGGATCATGTAAGGCGGGATATAGTATGTGAAGCCGCGGTCGATCATGAAATCCCTTGCGTAGTTCAGGCATGCGGAATGCAGTCTTGCAATGTCACCCTTGAGATAGTAGAAACCGTTGCCGCTCGTGTTACGTGCGCTGTCAAGGTCGATGCCGTTCAGCTTCTCCATGATGTCGACATGGTAAGGGATCTCAAAATCAGGTACTACGGGTTCACCGAACCTCTCGATCTCGACATTCTCGGAATCATCCTTGCCGACCGGTACCGAAGGATCGATGATATTGGGGATAACGAGCATGATCTTCCTGATAGAACCGGAAAGTTCTTCTTCCTTTGCAGAGAGGGACTCGAGCTCATCCTGCATTGCCTTGACCTCAGCCTTCGCTGCTTCAGCCTCATCCTTCTTGCCCTGAGACATGAAGAAACCGATCTGCTTGGAGATCTTGTTGCGCTGTGACCTCAGGTATTCAGCCCTCGTTTTGCACTCTCTGTAATCCTTATCCAGTGCAATGACTTCGTCGACAAGGGGAAGCTTGTCATCCTGGAACTTCTTCTTTATGTTCTCGCGGACGATATCGGGATCAGTCCTTAAAAGCTTTATGTCTATCATAAAATGCCTCCGTGTAATGAATCATATCTATTCTATTATTAACCCAATATTTATTCAACATATGTTAAAATTAAAAATAAGAAATAAGTTTGGAAGTTGAGGCTTTGACCTGATGATCATAAGGAATTGTGCCGGCGGTCTTGTGTTTTGCGGAGATATGATACTTCTCATCCGCAATGATAAGCACGAGTGGAGTTTTCCCAAGGGAGTGGTACCCCAGGGAAGCAGCGCCAAAGCGACTGCGATATCAAGGATCGCGGCTGAGACCGGTGTTGCGGCAAACATATTGTCTCCGGCAGGCAAGACGAATTATGAGTTCTATTCGATCACGAGGATGAAGCCTGTCCACAATAACATTTCGTGGTTTGTCATGGAGGCAGCAGAACCTGAGACTGTTCCGGACATGGAACTGGGTATCATGGAGAGCAGATTTGTTCCCGTGGAGGAGGCCCTCGATCTGATCACATACAGCCAGGACAAGTCGCTCCTGATGACTGCCTTCCAGAAGTACAAGGAGTTATCCTGATTTGAGCAAGGTCATCTCATTATCGGGATCCGGTGATTCCAGGATAGAGGTAAAGCAATCTGTTTTTATCGGCAGGGCTGTTCATGTTGAGACAGCCGAGGAAGCAAATCTCTTTGTTAAGAGCGAGAGGGAGAGATACCCTGATGCAAGGCATACTGTATATGCCTGGAAGATATCGGGAGATACCAACATGCAGAAATACAGCGACGACGGTGAGCCTTCCGGCACGGCAGGCATGCCTGTTCTCTCGCTTCTCGAGCATAATGACATAACCAATGCCGCGGTCGCTGTGACCAGGTATTTCGGAGGGATCCTGCTGGGGAAGGGCGGGCTTGTGAAAGCATATACGGATTGTGCCAAGGCGGCGCTAAATGATGCCGTCCCGGCGGAGTTTACGGACGGTGAACTGACCAGAGCCACAGTAAGTTATTCATTGTCGGATAAGGTGCTGTTTGAGCTGAAGAAGATGCAGTGTGAGATAACAGGTTCGGAATATGCGGAAGACGTGAGGTTTACTTTCGCAGCGTCTGATGAGGAGAGTGAGAGGATCAGGGATATGCTGACCGATCTGACCGGCGGGAACGTTGTTTTTTCCAAGGCCGGGAGGAAGCTTATCAGGGGACGAGAGCTATTGCTTTGATTTTGTTGGATTTTTGATTTAGTTTTGCCTAAATTAAAGCGCGAAACTGATATATTATGAGTGCAGATATTCAAGAGAGGTGATTCTAATGTCAGAAAACAATGAAGACAGGAAACTAATGGCGGCCTACAGGCGTAATCTGGTCATAGTGTTCGTTATGGCTGTTCTTTTGGCAGGAAGTATTATTTTCTCAGCTCTGCAGACTGTTTACATTTACAGACTGAATACGGGTAAGACCGGTTTGCTGGATTATACATCCGGTGAGAGTACAGAAGAAGGAGAAGGCGGAAGTGTTCATTCGCTGAGCAGTTCATCAGAAGATCTTCCCGAGCCCTGGTTCTCTCTGGAGGATGCAGCCGGCGCGACTAATACCGGCAAACAGAGGCTTTCCGTAACAGACATCGTAGATAAGGTCAGTCCTGCGACCGTGTCACTCTACATCAGAGGCAAGGTCAACGGAGCAACAAGGAATATCTCTTCAGGTTCAGCATTCATCATTTCTGAAGATGGGTATGCGGTAACTAACGCACACGTTGTATCGTCAGTGGCAACAGGGGATCAGGGCTATGAACTCTGTGCTTCGATCCACGGAAACAAAGAACTGATCCAGTGCGAGGTTGTAGGCATTGATACACAGACTGACTGTGCTGTCATCAAGCTTAAGGAAGGCAGGAAATATGATCATGTGACCCTCGGCAATTCTTCCGATCTCCGTGTAGGTGAGCTTGCAGTTGCCATCGGCAATGCGCTCGGTACGCTTGACGGAACTGTTACTGTCGGAGTCATCTCATCACTTGACCGTACGATCTCACACGAACAGTACAGGCTGCCCGTTATCCAGACAGATGCTGCAATCAACAGTGGCAACAGCGGAGGAGCATTGATCAACTCTTTCGGTGAGGTTATCGGGATCACAAACGCCAAGATGGTCGTAAACCAGTCTGAAGGTCTGGGATTTGCGATACCGATCGATACCGTCAAGCCGGTCATCGAATCGCTCATCAATTACGGTAAGGTAGTTAACAGGGCATATCTTGGCGTAACTGTCGCACAGGTGGAAGAGGATTCATATTACGGATCTGTCCCGGGTGTATACGTATATGAATATGTGAAGGACGGACCTGCCGATAAGGCCGGACTCAGGAATGGCGACAGGATCATAAAGATGGACGGTATTGCAATTAATGAAACTGATGATATCATTGTAATACGTGACAAACACAAGGTAGGCGATACCATAGAGTTTGAGATCGAGCGTGACGGCAAGCAGATGAAGATCGAACTTGTGGTCGGTGACGGCTCAGAATATGAAGGGAACTCTACTGTTTCGTCACAGCCCGATGATCCGGGAAGCACAGCTCCTTCAGGACGCACAGATCCTACTGATCCATCCGGAAGCACGGATCCGTCCGGTTCCGGCGAAGACGGAGATGACTTCATTCCTGATGTATTCGGTGCAAAAAAATAAATCGATCGGAAGGACATTAAGATGGCCAAAAGCAATCAGAACAGAGGAGTGAAGATAGTAGCGATCATATTAGTGGTAGCAATGCTGGTATCCTTTGGAGCATCACTTATCCTGGCAATAATGTCCTAAGAAGAACAACTGCCGTTGAACATAATGATTCTATCCTTCGCGGAAGGATAATCCGAATTTATCTTGAAGAGCTTAGCTTGTTCGATAAACGGTGTGGAGCGGAGTTCAGATACGGGGGAACCCGTGACGGCGTTAATGATAGATTGAATGATTATAGCATGCGTAATAAGGATGACAGGACCGCAGGACGCGGTCCTGTTCTTTTCTTCGAGAAACTTAAGGATCTGTTCTGCGCGTCTTCTCGTATCGTGGAATGTCTCACCGCCCGCAACGGGAGTGAACTTATCAGGGTGGTGCTTGAAGTTGTCAAAAGTCTCCGGCCACCTTGTCCTGCAGTCCTCGGCATACATTCCTTCCCATGCCCCGAGATCCATCTCCTTGAGCATATCCGTCACTGTGAAAGGGCACATGACATGACCGTCATCATCCGACAATGCGATGTAAGCCGTCTGAAGCGCCCTGGGAAGCGGACTGACATAGCAGGCCTCAAACTTTACTCCCAGATCCCTGATGCTCTTGCGGAGCTCATAGCAGCCCCTGATCCCGTCATCAGTAAGGGGCGAATTCATTCGCCCCTGCATCTTAAGTTCCGTATTCCAAACCGTTCTGCCGTGCCTGGCGAGGTATAGCTCCATATTACGGCACGTCCCTGATGGATGTAAGTCCGTTCTCGTCAAACTCGTATGTGTACTCCGCACACTTCTCATCAAGGAATGCACGGTAGTTATTCATCCTTACAAAGCTGTTGACCCTGTCATACCACTCCGGATTAGGTGATTCAGATGCAAAGTAGAGCACATAGAAATCACCGTCCATCTCAAAGATGGTCTTGTTGCCCGGAGTCCTGTTGCCGTCGAAGATCCATGAAGAGAACTCCTCGCTGTACTGCTCTGGATAAGTCATCTGGCTGTGCGTTACAACGAGTCTTCCTTCAAGGACTTCGCTGTTGTACTTATTCTCGATCTCGGAGAAGCTGTCAGCATCCGTAACCGTCTCATAGATCTCCTGTGCGAGTGACTGTGCCTGTGAGATGTTCGTGTTGCCGCTCTCGTCCTTTACAGAATAGATGTGAGCGATATGCACGTCTCTTAAGTGAATGGACAGCTTCTGGCGCTGTACGAAAACAAGGATTACGGGGAATCCGTCGCTGTCGGTGAAGATGGTTGCATCACCGGGGCGTCTGTCTACGCCGAACAGCCAGTTGCGGAAATCCGAATGAGTGAAATCACCATCTCTGCAGTTGGATACCAGAGTCGAATCCGGCTGCTCGAGAGTGGCCTTGGCAGCACCTGAGAAGTACTTGGCTGCGCAGCTCTCGAACTTGGAAGGATCATCTGCCATCTCGTCGATGATCTGCTGTGCATGGAGGTTGGCAGTCTCTACATAAGCCTGCTCACGCTGCTCATAAGCGATCCTTAAGATCTTGTAATCAACGAAGTCATATGTATTCTTGTCATTCTCATAAGCTTCTTCTGCCTGCTGGTCAGTAGCGGACAGTTCCTCAAGCTTGGCTCCGTCACCATAGTCGTCCGTGAAATACATCTTTGCCAGGAAGTTCAGGGCAGTCTGCTCGCTGACCTGGTTGCCGTAAACTCCCTTGATATATGTATCAAGAGATACGCCCAGAGTGTCGGCCTGTGACTTGAGCCAGGAAATATACGCCTCTGCACGCTCGAAATGCCTGTTCTCGATATCAAGCCCCTTGGATACGGCATCATCGTACAGGATCTCGATGGACTGGAGACGCTGTGCCGTGTAGTCAAGGAAATAGTCCCTGTATGTGCTGTATTTCTCATCGTCCATGTAAGGGGAGGAGAGGAGGTTGGGGGTATCGGCTGCAAACAGGTCGACACCTTCCTCGATCATCGTATAGTGATACATAAAGCTGAAGTCAGCACTGCTGATCTTCTTGCCGTGGATGCTAAGCGGGCTGATGATAGAGTCCTTGCCTCCGACATTGTGGAAGATGGATGCTGCCACAGCGAGGAGCACTACGATCACGCCAAGGATAACGAGCATGAGGCCTGATGACTTGGAAGGAGTCTTCCCGGCCGTCTCAGTCCCGTCTGAATCGAGTGTTATGTTGACTTCTTCCCTGGAATTATCCTCGGGAGCAGCTTCTTCTGCCACCTCAAGTTCGTCCGCAGGCTCAGAAGTCACGTCGACTTCAGATGCGGCCTTTTCGGCCACGGACATCTCTTTATTCTCGGTTGTCTCTGTTATCTCTTTTATCTCTGCTGTCTCGTTCTTGTCGTTCTTACTCTTTTTCACTTCTACATCTCCTCTTCTTTAGGAACTATGAGATTTATGCACTGCTTTATGCATTCGATCGTTGTCGGCAGGGATGGTCCGCGCTCGCCGTCAAGATCGAGCACGATCTCAGGGTGTTTCTTCCTTGTCTCGATATGTATCTTATCGGACTGGAAATAGATGACTTTCTTGCTGTCAAGGTGATCGCCCACCATGAGCTTGCCCATGAGAGGGAAGATGTCGGTAGGTTCGACCTTCTTTACGATAAGCATGTCAAGGACCCCGTCCTCGATGTCAGCAAGTGACATGAGTTTGCGGAATCCTCCGACGCTTCTCGTGTTGGATACAAAGAACATGAGTGCATCGACATCGATGACCTCACCGTCGTGCTTTATGCGCAGGGGGATCGTATTCTTGATGGAAGACAGATCCTTGATCGCCGACAGCCAGTATGCGACAGGGCCTATAGCAGTCTTCAACTCGCTTGATACCGTGTAAGCGACATCCGTGAGCATGCCGGCAGCTGCCACGTTAAGGAAATAGTCGTCGCCGCACTTACCGCAGTCAACGCGCCTGAACTCGGGATCCATCAGCATTCTTGCAAAATCCGAAGGTCCCTGGGGCAGGTGCATCGTGGTCGCAAAGTCATTGACCGTTCCTGAAGTATATATGGCGAGAGGAATGTCTATGCCTGCCGTGCAGATACCGGAAACTACTTCGTTAACGGTACCGTCGCCGCCTACGGCAAGGAGATAGTCATAATCACCGGGTCTTGTGTCCATCGCGAAAGCCTTCGCGTCACCCTTACCTGCAGTATAGTATATATCAGCCCTTGTCACAGCCTGCTGTGATACAAGGTAAGAAAGCATATCCTCGATGCTGATCTTTGCCGTTTCCCTGCCGGAAGAGGGATTTACGATGATTTTAAGCTTAAGCCCCATAATCTTTCCTTATTGTGATATCATTAGTTTATTTGATTATAACTTTATTTTTATTAAAATCGAAAGGCATTTATATTAATATATGAAAAATCTCTCAAATTCAGCAAAATTTGAGGCAAAAAAACTGAAATTACAGCAAAGACGGGAGGATCTGCCCCAGTATCTGCTGGCGTTTCTTTTTCCGATGCTTACCGTAATAGCGGCTTTTGCCATCCTCCAGTGCTATCCTTTCGGCAACAGGACAATGCTGACGGTGGATCTCTATCACCAGTATGCACCGTACCTTGTGGCATTCAGGGACAAGATCCTATCCGGGGACAGCCTGCTCTACTCGTGGAATGACGGTCTGGGCAATGAGTATTATGCCGCCTTTGCAAACTATACTGCCAGCCCCTTGAACATCTTCTGCGTATTTTTCACTGCCAAGACGATGCCGGTATTCATAGCATTCATAACTGCAGTAAGGGCCGGACTTGCGTCACTTACCATGACGATATTCCTCAAGGCGAACGATAATAACAAGCTCGACAACATAACCGTCGTATTTGCGGCTTCATATGCGCTCTGCGGATGGTTCGTCACGGATTTCTGGAACATAATGTGGTGCGATGCCATGATCCTCCTTCCGCTTCTGTGCCTGGGACTTCGCAAGATGTTTCTCCAGAACAGCTGGTGGCTTTATATGGTTACTTTGGCGGTTGCAATCTCGACCAACTACTTCACGGGATACTTCCTTTGCCTGTTCCTCATATTCTTCGCCCCGATCTACTACATCATGCTCGCAGTTCCTGCAAAGGACAAGACCGTTAAGAACAGATTCTCTGTCCTTAATCTAATAAAAGCAGCGGGCAAGTTCGGGTGTGCGAGCGTCATAGCAGGTGTATCGACGGCTTTTATCACGATTCCTACATACCTGATCCTGCAGCACTGTTCCGCAACTGGCGGAGAGTTCCCCAAGGATTTCAACCTTACGGGTAATCTCTTTGATTTTCTCGGCAGACTGATGGTCTCAGCGAGTCCTTCCATAAGGGACGGCATGGCAAATGTTCACTGCGGCATCGTAATAGTCTTTATGCTGCCCCTGTTCTTCATGCTCCCCAAGAAGTCCGGCATAGGACTCCGGCATAAGTTCGGTTTTGGAATAGCATTGGCGATCCTGTATCTGAGCTTTACCAACAGGACACTTAACTATATCTGGCACGGCATGCATTTCCCGAACCAGATCCCTTACAGGGAATCGTTCCTCATGCCGTTCGTGCTTGTATTCATGGCATATCTCACGATAAGGAGGCTCAAGAGCATCCCGGCATCTGCAGTCGGTGCATCGATCGGAGGATCGTTCATCTATCTCGTGCTCTATGAAAAATTCGGCGAAGGGGAAGAGGGATATATCCAGATAGGTCTGACATTCCTGTTCATAATAGTCCAGGGCATCGCACTGAAGATAGTAACGGACGGCAGGAAGTCAGGTCTGTTCTGCGAGACGCTGCTTACCGTCACGATGCTCGTCGAGACTCTTGTCGGGAGCGTCGTGTCGATCGCGCTCGTTGCAAAGAACGAAGGATTTGTCGGATATGATTTCTACGGCAAGAACTATCAGATCATAAAGGAATATGCGGATTCAGTCGAAGGAAGCGAAGGACACAGGTCTTTCGAGAGGAGCGAGCTGTTCCCCAACAATATCTGCAACATACAGTCACTTTATAACATCAAGGGAATATCGATATTCTCATCAACGACGAGGGAGAGCTTCGTTAAGTACAACAGGAATTTCGGGTTCCACAACAATGGCATAAACGGCTTCAGGAATGCCGGTATAACCCGCCTCACGGCGTCCCTCTTCGGAGTTAGGAACCTTATTACGATCGAGGACACCAAAACGGTACCGCCTGTCTTTGAAGTCGAACATTCAGAAGGCGATGTTAAGGTGTACGGCAATCCTGATGCGCTTGCAGCAGGGTTTATGGTGGATGAGAGTGTCACAAAGTATGAGCCGAGCTGGAATGATTCCAATGCATTCCGCAAGACGAACGAGTGGCTTAATTCCATGGGTGTAAAAGGTGATACATACGAACAGATCGACATGGAGGCCATCGAGTCAGACAAGATGACAACGTCTTCAAGCGGCGGAAAGATGCTGTCATACTCCATCGTGACCGGCGTTGAGAAGCCTTCGTTCAAGATCTCGATAGATGATGCTTCCAGGGATGCTGACATATATGTCTATGCCAGTGCCAGCTGCGGCGGAACAGCGACCGTCAAGGTTGGAGATAAGGATGAGTATTCCTTTGAGATAAGGAGTTATCAGACCATATGTCTCGGGAAGTTCACCGGCGAGAAGATCACTCTCAATATCAAGTATTCCGGCAATCCCGGAAATTCGGTCATCGTATATGCGGCACAGCTGACTGATACTGCTTTCCGCAAGGCGATCGATACTCTGGGCAGGGATCAGCTGAATGTAACTGAATACAGATCAGGCTATCTGAAGGGGCACATCGATGTTACAAGGGACGGACTCATGTTCATGTCGGTACCCTACTCAGAAGGATGGAGTGCCAGAGTTGACGGTTCTGATATAGAGATAACGCCCATCGGCGATTCTTTTATCGGGATCAAGCTCGGCAAGGGCGGACATGATGTGGAGATTTCCTACATGCCTGCAGGATTAAAGGCAGGGATCGTGATTTCAGGCGTAACCGTTGTGATAATGGCGGCTGTGATAGCCGTTACGGAGCTGATGAGAAGAAGGGCAAGTATCGATGAGACTTCTGAACAAGAAAAAGATCAGGTTTGATCTACATCTGATACTGGCTTTCGTTCTGCCTGTCGTGATCATGGCTCTTGCCTTTGCGGCGGCGCAGATCAAGCCGGGCAGCATCCTTCCCGAAGAAGCAACATTAAGGTATTCCGAGATGGATGATGATATCCTTTGCTCTGTCGACAGGCAGATCAGTTCCTGGCTTACGGTAAGGGAATCGTTTGCTTCACAGGATAAGCTCGAAGGCATGGAAGGTGTCGAGCTGCTCATTACGGAGTATATGGATCCGTTCTTTATCCTGTCCCTGGGACTGCCCGTAAGCTGGCTGCAGGTCTTCTACATGGTCTGCTATTTCCTGCGGTTCGGTCTCGCGGGGATCACGATGTTCCTTCTGTTGGACCGCTGCATAAAGGGCGAACGCAGTTTCAGCCTGTTCATGGCAGTACTCTATTCTGTCTCGGCGGTCGCAATGCTGTCAGCCGGATCTGTATCCCTGATGAACCTTTATATCCTGTTCCCGCTGTTCCTGAGATACATGGATGCGCTTATTACGGGCGGGTCCTTTGTATCAGCAAGATACATACTTGTCAGCATGCTGGTGTACATATCGGGCGTTACAGGTCTTATCCAGGGCTGGATCATGACCATATTGTTCGGAGTCTTCATATCGGTATTAAGATACGGGAAGTTCACGGCAGTATTCAATTCCCTGTCGCGGATAGTGATAAACTCGTTCGTTGGGGTTATCCTGACGGGGATCTGCAACATCCCGAGGCTGCTGTCCATCAGTTATGAGAGTACTACGCCGGAGATCTTCGAAGAGGGAGAGATGAGATATACTTTCTTCGACCTTGTCTCATCCGTCGCGAGCGGCAGGTCCGTAGATTCATCTGATGTCCTGGTACCTGCGGTCTATATCGGCATATTTACCGTCATGCTCATTATCCTGCTGTTCCTTAACAGATATGTCCCGGTCAGGATCAAAGCTGCAGTTGCGGTGCTGACGGTGATCATATATGTCACATGTTCTTATACGGCAATAAGTGATGTACTGTCGTTCACAGGCTTCTCAACCGCATGCCAGGCTGCCCGTCTTGGAGGACTTACTGTCATGCTCTTTGTCAGCGCAGGCGTTTCCCTTAAGAACATCAGAGGTCTTTCCAAAGGGAGCATATATGCGTCCATTCTGTTCATGATCGCGGTCGTATGCATAGCAAATAATTCGGAGAATATCTACGGATACATGAATTACCAGCTCTTCATGACGGTAATATCAGCCATAGTTTCCGGTGTTTTTCTGCTGTCATATCTGGAAGGAGCAAAGAGATCGTATAAGACGGCTTTCTTTGCTGCCGCATTCATCGCTCTTATCATGAACTGCGGATATGTGTTCATGATGTCGGATGTCTCGCCTGAGGATTATGAGTGCGTAACATACGAGTCAGGGACCGGAGATCTCCTGAGTATGCCTTCGAGGATACCGGTATTAGGTGACAGGGTCAGCTATGTTGTCGTTCCTTCTGACGGTTTTACCCCTGAGGATGGGGATGATCCTGCACTGGCTGTCAACAAGATCGCAAAGTGCATTCAGATCGATGAAGTATTCTCAGGATATGATACGGAGGAAATCATCAATAACGGTTTTGAGTCTGAAGACGGCAGATATGTGCTCAAGGAGGATGAAAGCGAAATGATCCTTGGCATCGACGTTGACGACGGCGAAGACATATATGTCAGTTCAGGACTTAATGTACCTATTACGATGGCGGAGATGCGCTTCTCACTCTATGATGAGCCGGATGATCATTTCTTCCACGGACCGTTCCTCGAATGCATATCTTATGACGGCAATACTTTTGAGGTCCAGCTGTTAGGCGGCAAGTCAGGCAGCAAGGCCGGACGTATCGGAGTATATACCCTTAACTCACACGAGCTCGGCAAACTGAAGATGGTCGCAAGGCAGTTAGGTTCCGGCAAGTTTACGGTCAGTTCGGATATGGCCGGGGATAATAAAGGTTCAAAAACTCTCATTACAGGAATCCCTTATAATGATAATATTAAAGTAAAGGTGAATGGCAGGAACGTTGATACCGCTAATTATCTGAACAGGGTCATCGCGGATATCGGGGATGTCGGATCCGCACCTGTTGTTGAGATCACAGCTGAACTGCCCGGCATCTTTGCCGGAACGGTATTGTCTCTTGCCGGATTGGCGGTCTTTGTCTGGATCGCCTTCCATAACCTCAGAGAAGGAGAGGAGAATGTGAGCCATGCTTAATTTCCCTATAAAAGACGGTGCCGAGTTTGTTGTTTTCGATATGGAGTGGAACCAGCCCATATACGGGAAGGAATATGATATCGACGTATCCACGCTTACCGGGGAGATCATCGAGATCGGTGCAGTCAAGTATGTATATGAGAATGGTCATATTATAAAGATGAAGTCTTTCTCAAGGGATATTAAGCCCGTCGTATATACCAGCATACATTATCATGTTAAGAAGGTTACAAACAAGACCAACAGTGATCTGCAGCGCGGTGTCTCCTTCGCAAGGGCGTATAACGACTTTGCCAACTTCATCGGTTCTGCGCAGATCCTCATCGGATGGGGCAATTCTGACCCTGCCATGCTCAAGCAGAATCTCAAGTTCTTCGACATGGATGATGACCTGCATATCTATTTCCTCGACCTCCAGCCTGTGTTCTCGCTGTTCGGAGGGGAGAGGGGACGTCAGAGGAGTGTTGAGTTTGCCGTGGACTATTATGGCATCACCAAATCCAACGGATTCCATTCGGCAACGTCGGATGCGATATATACGGGTAAGATATTTGAGAAGATATTCGAATGCAATAAGACGGCTCAGGTCCTGTCGGCGATATCAAGTTCTGCCATCGATCCGGATGTTGTAAGTGAATATACATTTGTCGGAAGTCCATCCAAGGATCCGGCCAAGGCTTTCGAAGGGGTGGATGCATTCTGGAAGAAGTGTCCCATTTGTGACAGCACCCTGTCTGAGAAGATACCGAGGTTCCGTATCAGAAAATCAGAATATGCACTGTTCTACTGCAGGAACCATGGTGAATTCTTTGCCAGGAACAGGGCAAAGAAGAACCGTGACGGCGATACATATGTTGCCTCAGTGCTCAGGATAGCCACCCAGAATGACTATTATCTGGTCGCTTCCAAGAAGGAGGAATTTGACAAGTTTGGCATAGAAGGCGAGCCTAAGGAAAAGGAAGAGAATACGGAAGAAAACTGACTTATTAACAATTTGTTCACACTTTGTGCAAAAAAAATTAGCAAATTTGAAATCTTTTGTTGAAATTTGTTACAGGATGTTTTAGAATACGGATAACAAATATAAAAAGGCAAACTATACATACGAAGGGAAGGTACTTCATATGATCAGAAAGTCAAAGATAAATGGTGACAAGCAAGGTATCATTCTTGTTATGGTCCTCCTGATCGTTGCAATGGCGATGATCTTCATCTCTGCGGCTCTGTTGCTTACAAATTCAACAAGGAGCAGACTCTACAACAACGCAGAAGAGAGCCAGGCAAGACTTACGGTTACATCTGCTGCCGAGGCTTTATATCAGGCTCTCGAGATGCAGGAGATCAGTGACGATACGCTCGGAGCTCTTGCTGCAGGATCCGGTTCTACGTTGACATTGACAGTAGATGACGGAACAGTTGCAGGTATGGGTACCGCAGCTGATAACTGCACGAAGGTTCATATCTACGAGAGGAAGGTCAGCTCTGTTGACTATGTTTACATGGATTTCACAACAACGATCGGTCCCAAGTCCGAGAATGTCCGTATGATCCTCAAGGCTCCTACGCCTCCGGTCAAGACTAACCTCTTCAGCACAGTCATGGACCTCGCAGGTGCTGCAGGCGACCAGAACCTCGCTCAGTTCAATATCGGTGAGGGCGGCGGATCCAAGAAGGACAACGTTGTTGTCGTTCGTGGTTCAGGTAAGAAGTATGTTATCGACCGTGCAAACCAGGATATCTATTCAACTCATATCTTCGTTGGTGAGACAAGTTCAACATCGATCGATGTATGGCTCAGAGACTCATCATACTATGGCGATCTCGTATTCTACGGCGATTATGCAACACTTCACTGGGATCTCCAGCCTAAGATCAAAGGTAATGTATATTTCCTCGGTAAGTCTTCCGGTACTGACAAGAACGCTTTCACAGGTGTTGACAGCACATCAAGGACTTTCGGTGAGAACTCAGCTTCATGGGTATTTGTTAACCGTGTAGCTAATGGTGATACAGACCGTGTTGAGAACATGCTCAAGAACAAGACTTGCGTTCTCCTTCTTGACAGTTCAAACGACACAGGTGCTAGCGTAAGCTGGGACGATGACAATGCTTCCGGAATCTCTGCTTCTCAGAAGTCAACATGGAAGTCAAGTTATACAGCAGGTTCTTCCAAGATCACAAATCTCAAGAAGGCCATCAAGGATTACATGAGTTCAACATTTGACGGTGACGGAGCTTTCCCTACGACCGATCAGGCTTTGAACACTGTACATGTAAACAAGTCAAGCTCGGGAGCTGCTCAGTACACGGCTTCTAACTTCCTCAACACGTTTGCATATTCAGCTTCACATAAGACATTCCTCCCTGCAGGCAACTACAGGATCTATGATTCAGGTTCAGGTTCTCACAGCATGAACACATCAGCCAAGAACGGTCAGGGAGACATCAAGTATGTATTCCTTAACGGTGCATTTGATTACAACATCTACTTCGGCGCTGACTACGACATGACCGGTGTACTCTTCGTACAGCTTGGCGGTACAAAGAATTCTATCTGCAACTTCATCCTTGAGAAGAATTGCGACCTGACACTCGGCTATTCGAACTACACAAACAATGATTACTACGGTACCGGTTTTGTATCAGTAAGTTCTTCAGGTTATTCAACTCCCGAGGCTATGTACACGGCATTTAGCACAATGAAGATGGGTTCAACAACAGCTTCTGTATATGACGGAACAAAGAGACCTTATATGTACATCTACGGTATCGGCGGTACAAACGGCAACCATGTAACATTCGGTAACAGCGGCGGTGCAAGATGCGTAGTTGAAGCTTATGTTGGTCTGTTCGAGGATTCATATCCCGGTAAGTCCGTACTTGAGTTCTCAAATCAGCCTGTATACTTCTACGGCAGAATCCAGGCAGCTAAGTTCATCGCAGATACGAACAGCAACAATAGCCACATCTACTATTGTCCTGACCCTAACTCTGATGATGATGATTCACCTAAGCCTGCAAGGACCGGTTACTCAGTATACGATGTTATCTACTACTACGATTTCTCATCTCCTACATGATAGGATGAGCACATCAGAGAGTTAAGCACAAGCAAGAACAACGGGCTGTCAGAGATGACAGCCCGTTTATCATTGTCATAAGATCAGAAGGAGCCTTATTCTATCGTCAGGAGATAAGCGCCGGAGTCTTTCAGCCAGACAAGAGTCTGGAACATCTCTGAGGCAGATATGCCGATCATGTCGGAAGGAATGGATATTCCAAAAAGAGAACAGCTCTCCGTACAGACGTATACGGCATCAGTCTTGCCGGAAGATACAAGGTCTTTGAACTTACCGCTAAGCACATTATCCGGACAGATCAGCTTTGTACCGGTGTCTATGAGATAGATACTGTCAATATGTTTATTGGCAGTAATGAGCGAATCAAAGAGTTCGCGGAGAAGATCCCTGCCATGCTTGTTGTCAGATGAATAATGATCGTGCTTTATGAACAGGGATATCCCGTAAGAACTACTTTCTGCTTCGAGTTCATATTCATCCTTGACCAGGAACCCGAGATCATTTGCTTCCTTTGGATTGTTTCTCATCAAAATCACTCCTGTCTGAAGCGAGGAATCTCATTGAACGCTGAATGGCATTCTTAGAGTTACCCCACGGTTTGTCATTATTGCGGTAATCAAACTTCAGTGTGAACCACTCGACATCATCGATCAGTTCGCTGAAGTATTTCCCGTCATTCTGATAAAGAGCTTCCACAAGATCTGCAGCATCGTTCTGGGAGAGCTTGGCAGCTGCCCTTAAGAGCATGGCCGTGTGGGGAAGGCAGTGGGATTTCGCCGCCGCAAACTTCTCCTTAAAACCGTCTTCATGCTTAAACATATAAGTGATCACTTCAATGTAGTGACCCATTGAATCGTTAAGCTTGCTGCAGATCGGGCATTCCTTTGTGCGCTTATCGATCTTATCTGCCAAAGCTGTAAGTTTTGATTTATAATCAGAACTTCTGCCCTTAAACAGTGATGACTTTCCGGGAATAGAATCCTTCATCACATTCATCAGGTCGTCATTCACATCCTTAAGATGAGTATGGAGCATGAGCCCGAGGCCGAGCCTGTTCGCTTCCCGCCTGTTGAGCTTTCCCAGGTGATCCGGGCAGAATCCCGTCTTATTGGTGATCTTACGGGTATCAGGTTCCATCAGTGAAGGTCCCAGATAGTAATCAAGTTCGTTGGTCTCCGCCTTCGAAGCGAGCTCGCATAGGGGACAGTCACATTCTGACTGGTATGCATCGTTTACGGGGATCATGTATATTCTTTCCATTAACGCCTCCTCTTATTACGTGTCAGCATGAACAAGTCTGTCGGCACGGACATTTACTTCGTTTATGGTGATGGACGTGAATTCCTCTACTGCAGCGCCAACCCTCTGCTGAGCCTGCGAGAGGACATCCTGTGCGTCAAAACCGTAGAATATGGAGATATTCAGGCTTATCGCGACACCGTATGTCTTCTTCTCTGTCTTGAAAGACGTGACCTCAGCAATACCCGGGATGTCCTTAAGGACTATCTTGATGAGATCGAGAAGAGCATCATCCGATATCGAATAAGAACCGAGGGAAGAGAAGGTAGGTCTTACGACTGTTCTCTCGGATTCCGGTGCGATCGGCGTTATGCCGCGCTCGCGGTCGAGTCTCTGACGGAGCTTGCTGAAAGGATCAGAAAAATATCCGGAGAACTCGTGCTTGATTTCCATGCTCGGGACGGGGATCGTGTGCATGCCTTCAGACAATCTTGTGTTGCGTGCCAGACGTCTCTCTTCCTCGGTCGAGACATCCTCGATCCTGATGAGCATCGAAGGCTGGTTGAGCCATAGGTTCGTGCATATCTTCTCGAGCATTGAATCTGAAGTCCCCAAGATCATTAGGGCCTTCGGCATATTCTCGACCAGAGCCCTGCGCATGACCTCTGATCTGGTGGGATCTACAAATATTGCCTGCCTGACCGACTCGATCTTGGTCGGTGCCTTCTTGGCAGACGTTCCTGCGACTATCCTGCTTCCGTTGATCAGAAGTCCGTCATCGATTATGTAGTAGATCTCATTCTCGCCGGCGACCTTGATGGCCCTGGTGCTCTTGCCGGTTCCGGATTGACCGATAAAGGCAACAACTGCAATGTTCGACAGAGCATCGCGCGTCAATTGCTCGCTTGACAGTATCTTCTCGACATTGCGTTCGGATTCATAGGAGTTGTTTCCGCCTGAAGCACCGGTCTTGTCAAATCTTCTCAGGGTATCCCTAAGTTCAGGGAGGAGCACACGTCTCCAACCGGCAGCGGTCTCTCTGGATTCTGCCGGGTTGTGAGAAGCATTGTGTTTGCCGTCAGAAGTATTTGCCATAGCTATCAAAGATCAGCCGGTCAGTTATCCCAGCTGTGGTAGTATTCCTGGATGTCTTCGTTCTCGTCCATCATCTCGAACATCTTCTCGAGCTGGGCTACCGTATCCTCATCTGTGATCTGCGTCAATGTCGTAGCGACAGGGCCGAGGCTCGAATCAACAAACGTATACCCCTTGGCTTCAAGGGCATCCTTGACCTCGTAATAGCTTGAAGGATCCGTTACGACTTCATAGTACTCGTCCTCAGCGACGAAGTCGGCTGCTCCGCACTCCAGGCTGTCGAGCATTACCGTATCCTCATCTTCAAAGTCCTCTCTTGAGATAAGGATGCTGCCCTTCTCTTCGAAAAGGAATGATACGCTTCCCGATACGCCCATGTTGCCGCCGTTCTTATCGAAAATATGCCTCAGATCAGCAGCAGTCCTGTTACGGTTATTCGTAAGCGCCCTGACCATGACTGCGACTCCGCCGGGACCATAACCTTCGTATGTGATCTCTTCGTAATCGTCGCCTTCGCCTGCACCGGCCGCCTTCTTGATCGCCCTGTTGATATTGTCATTGGGCATATTGGCAGCCTTTGCCTTAGAAATGATATCCTTAAGCCTCGAGTTGCCGTCAGGATCAGGGCCTCCGGCCTTGACTGCAACGGCGATATCCTTTGCGATCTTAGTAAATACAGCACCCTTTGCTGCATCTGACGCTTCCTTCTTGCGGCGGATGTTGCTCCATTTGGAGTGACCTGACATAGTAAAATTACCTCCCTGTTAAAAACATATAAATAATATGAACGACCGACACGGCCTGAAGGATACAGACTGTGGCGATCCCAAAATATTTATCGGATCTTGTGTTCTTTGTTACGGCTCTTGCGATCGAGTAGGAAAGACCATAGATGGCAAAATCCAGCCACTTGCTCGTAAACTGGTAATAGTAGCCGAACATGAATATCGATGAAAGCGTTATGTCCATATAGACATCGCCCTTCGTGTACTTCTTCTTCATCAGCAGCGCAAGCAGGAAGCAAACTGCGCATACGGCGCAGATCCTTCCTATCGTTACCCCGAGATTGATGAGTATCTCAACGATGCCTCCTTCGAGGATCCCGAAAGCGGGGGGAAGGATAACTGCAATGACAACGCATATGACTGCCCAGACTGCAGTTACTATGTGGTTTGAACCGGTATCGTAGTAGATCATCATGGAAGATACGCAGGCTGCAAGGAGCAGGACATATGAGATAAAGTAGAGCAGGAAGAACGTCTGCTGGTTATATCCGAGATTGATGATAGCTGCGTAAGCATATTTGTAGACCCCGACCGACGCGATCAGGAAGAGAACGCCGGTAAAACTCTCGATCTTGGTATATCTCGAAGCGATGGGAGCGCCGCAGTACCTGCACTTGCCCTTGAGCGTCGCCCAGCTTATGATCGGTATCAGATCCTTGGCTCCCAGTTTATGTCCGCACGTCATACACATGGAATGTCCCTTGACTATCGTTCTTCCGGCAGGGAGCCTGTATATCACAACATTAAGGAAACTGCCTATGATCACGCCGAAAACGCCGGAAATGAAAATAAAATAAACTGCCAGAAAAATATCCAAAGAAACACCTCCGTAAACTAAGAGTAATATAACATAAACGCGATTTTATTAAAACATATTAATCTGTAACCTATTTCGGTAGACAAAATTCATAAATTTACTTGTTTTTTGTGACATATTGTTATATAGTTTGATAAATATTAGGCTCGATTATTGTGTCGAGGTGTCTCCATTTGCGCCTCCCCATGTTATTGACCTATTATAACAGGCGTAGCCTTAAACCAGGAGGAAGTATGAAGAGATTAGGTGATATCCTCATCGAGAGTGGATTCCTGTCTGCGGCTGAGCTTTCAGAGGCTCTGACCAATTCGAAGGAAACCGGCAAGCGACTCGGAGAGGTAATCGTCGATATGGGCTTAATGTCCGAGTTTGATATTCTCCGAGCAGTGTCAAGCCAGTACGATTACCCGATCATTGACTTGACCAGTATCGAGATCGACCAGAAGGCAACATCCCTTTTCGACGAGAAGTATTGTGTCGAGAACTGCGTTTTACCGATAGGTTTTGATGGTGACAATCTTGTAGTTGCTATCGATGACCCTATGAACATCCTTATAATGGATGATCTCCAGTTCAGGTCAGGCTATAACGTAACCCCGATGCTTGCGACCAAGACATCTATCCTCGAGGCTGTTAAGGTTAATTACGGTAAGGAGCAGGCAGCTCAGGCTGCCGAAGAGCTCGGCATCGACATGAGCCAGGATCTTGAAGGTCTTGATTCCGAATTGTCAGATGCGGTTAACTCAGCTCCTGTTGTTAAGCTCGTAAACTCAATGATCGATTACGCTATCAGAGCAGGATCATCAGATATCCATATCGAACCTATGGAAGACAGGGTTCGAGTCAGGATAAGAATCGACGGCGTCATGCAGGAAGTCATGAGCAACCCGCTCGCTGCAAAAGATGCCATCACTACCAGGATCAAGATCCTCGGCGGTATGAACATCGCTGAGAAGAGGATCCCTCAGGACGGCCGTATCAGAACAGAGATCAACGGCGAACCCGTGGACATGCGTGTATCCATCCTTCCTTGTATCACAGGTGAGAAGACGGTTATCCGTATCCTTGCAAAGAACGATGGCAACCTCAACCGTAAGTTCCTCGGCATAAGCGATCACAATAATGCGCTTATCGATAAGATCGTTAAGGTCCCTCAGGGCGTTTGCCTCGTATCAGGACCTACCGGTTCAGGTAAGACAACAACACTTTATACTATCCTTTGTGAGAAGAACACACCTGAAACTAATATCATTACAGCTGAAGACCCTGTAGAGATCCGTATCCCCGGACTTAACCAGTGTCAGATCAATGCTAAGGCCGGAATGACATTTGCTTCAGCACTCCGTTCTATCTTGCGTCAGGACCCTGATATCGTACTCGTCGGAGAGATCCGTGACGGTGAGACTGCCGAGATCGCGATGAGAGCTGCTATCACGGGTCACTTGGTTTTCAGCACCATCCATACGAATGATGCTGTATCTTCAATTAACCGTCTCATAGACATGGGTATCGAGCCTTACATGGTATCTACTGCCGTTGTAGGCGTCATCTCCCAGCGTCTCGTCAGAAGGATCTGTACCAATTGCCGTAAGACATACGAACCCGATGAGGCTCTCAAGGAACAGCTTCAGCTTGAAGATGGACAGAAGCTCTATATGGGTGAAGGCTGTTCTGACTGCAATGGTTCAGGTTATAAGGGCCGTATCGCTATCCACGAGATCATCTGTATGACCAAGGGCATGAAGATGCTTCTCGAGAAGCGTGCTACTGAAGAGGAAATGAGAGTCCTTGCCGTATCAGAAGGTACACAGATGCTCTTCGATTCTGCAAAGGCGCTTGTTCTTGAAGGTATCTCGACTGTTGACGAGATGAACAGAGTTGCATACTCAATTGACGGATAATATTAGGAGGTAACAAAAGTGGAAGAAGGTTTTACATTGACAATGGAGGCCATCCTGGCCGAATCAGTCAGAAGGGGAGCGTCTGATACGCATATCACCGTAGGTCTCCCCCCGATGATCCGTGTTGATGGTCAGCTGATGCCTTTGAGCAAGCAGATCCTGACACCTGCAGATACAGAGTATCTCTGCAAGTCGATGATCGATAAGTCAAGGCAGCAGTATCTGAACGAGAGAGGAGAGATCGACTTCTCGTTTGTCGTTCATGATTACAGCCGTTTCAGATGCAACATCTACAAGCAGCGCGGATCTTATGCACTTGCTGCAAGAACGATCACCAACGAGATCCCTACATGTGAGAAGCTGGGACTTCCGGCTCTCTTCAAGGAGTTGGCAGAGAGACCCAGAGGACTCATCCTTGTTACCGGTCCTACGGGTTCAGGTAAGTCAACGACACTCGCTGCCATGATCGGACATGTAAACAGCGTTAAGAAGTGTCATATCCTTACACTTGAGGAACCTATCGAGTACCTCCATATGCATGGCGAGGCTATGATCAACCAGAGAGAGATCCACGAGGATACACTGTCATTTGCTAACGCATTGAGAGCTGCTCTCCGTGAAGACCCTGATATCATCCTCGTAGGTGAGATGCGTGACCTTGACACGATCAGTACAGCTATTACCGCGTCAGAGACAGGTCACCTTGTTATGTCAACACTCCATACGTCCTCAGCTGCTGATACGGTCAACCGTATCATCGACGTATTCCCGCCTCATCAGCAGGATCAGGTCAGAGTTCAGCTCGGTACCGTTCTTGTTGCAGTTATCTGTCAGACGCTCGTTCCCAGGATCGGCGGCGGACGCTGTGCTGCTTTCGAGATCATGATCGCTAATGACGCCGTACGTAACAACATCCGTGAAGGTAAGACATATCAGATCGACAGTACCATCGCAACAAGCTTGTCGATGGGCATGTGTCCTCTTGACTTCTACCTCGCAGAACTCGTTAAGAGGAAGATCATCTCCAGAGAGACTGCTATCTCCAGATGCAGATTCCCCGATGATCTCAAGAGATATATCAACAATGTTGGAGGACCCGCTAACAGTCCTCTGTTCAGCGATCTGGATTTCCAGTGATAACTTAAGTAAAAATTTTAGGAGGAGGATAAAGAAATGCCTAATTTTAAATATCAGGTAATCGATGCAGCGGGCAAGACGTCTACCGGTGTCATTGATGCTGCCAGCATGGCTGACGCGTCAAGGAAACTCCGTGCAGACGGCAAGTATGTCGCATCGCTTTCACTTGATAAAGGTGCCGGATTTCTTAATTTCGGTGGCAAAAGGAAGTTAAAGACAAAAGAGCTCGTTCTTATTACGAGACAGTTGGCTTCACTGCTTTCTGCGGGCATAACGATCATCAGGGCTTTGGACATGTTGTATCAGCAGGTTGATACAAAGAATGCGAAAGCAATCGTCGGTGAGGTTTATGAATCCATTCAGGGCGGACGTACCATGTCTGAGGCTTTCAAGGAACAACAGGGACTTATTCCTAACATCATGACCAGTATGGTCGCTGCTGGTGAAGAGTCCGGTCGTCTCGACGAAGTTATGGAGAGACTTGCTGAGCACTTCCAGAAAGCTCAGAAGCTCAAGAACAAGCTGAGTTCAGCAATGGTTTACCCGAAGATCCTTGCGTTCGTTACTTTCGCAGTATCCTGGGGTCTTCTTACATTCCTTGTACCCAGCATCACGGCAACGATCGCAGACCTCGGCGGTAAACTTCCCGGTCTTACGAAAGCGATCATCGCTGTCAGTGACTCTCTGACGCACTTCTGGTATGTATATCTTGCGATTGTAGTATTCCTGGTTGGCGGCTTCAAGATGTGGAGAGCTTCAGAGAAGGGGCAGTATCAGTGGTCTTGGCTCATGATCCATATGCCTATCGTCGGCAACATGACCAAGATGACGGCTACTGCACAGTTCACAAGAACAGTTTCCACACTCCTTAAGTCTGGTATCTCCGTTCTTCAGGCTGTTGAGATCACAGAGAAGTCTCTCGACAACGTTATCTTGGAGAAGAAACTTTCTGATGCGAGGATCGAGATCAGAAAGGGTGCTGCACTTTCCAAGTCTATCAAGGGCATCGAAGAATTCCCTCCGATGGTATACGCTATGACGGCTATCGGTGAGGAGTCAGGTACTCTCGATACGATCCTTGACAAAGCAGCAGATTACTTTGAAGATGAAGCAGACGCTGCTACAACAAAAATGACAGCAGCTCTTGAACCTATTATGATCATCGTTATGGCCGTTATCGTCGGACTTATCGTCGGTGGTATCGCTATCCCGATCTTCAATATGGCATCGTTCATCTAATGTTAATTATTGAAAGGAGATAAATAATGGATTTTTCATCATTTGGAAAGGCTTCATCTGAATTTGTTATAGACTGTTCCAGTTCCGATCTTAAGCTTGCAGTTGGATCATACAACAGGAAAACAGGTCTTGTGTTGCTCGATAAGGTTGGTGTAGTTCCCCTTGAGAACGACGCCATCAACGACGGTGCGATCGCAGACTCTTTCGGTGTTGTTATGGCTCTGAAGCACGCTATTGCAAGATTGGATATCAAAAACAGAGGAGCAATAGTTACAACAGAGGGTGCTTTCATGCACACAAGAGATCTTGAGCTTCCCAAGGCTAAAGCTGAGCAGCTCAAGGATATGGTTAAGTACGAGGTTATGGGTCAGGGCAACAACAGAGAGATGACCATCGATTACATCATCTACGGTACAGCTCTCGATGAGGAAACAAATGCCCCTAAATATAAAATCAGAGCAACAGCAGTTCCTGTTGATACGATCGCTGAGTACAGAGAATTCCTGAAGAACATGGATCTGACTCCCATCGCGCTGGACGTTAACCCCAACGCTATCAGGAAGCTCTTCTCTTCCGGTATCATCAACGGCAATGTAAACATCTCTCAGTCAACACTCCTGTTGGTTGAGCTTGCCGGTGCAACTACAACAGTTACGGTTCTTGATAAGGGCTTCCCGGTCCTCTCAAGAAGACTTGCTTTCGGTCATGCCAACATCCGTCAGGTTGCTGAGTCTGTTAAGAAGATGCAGGGCGGCGGAGACAATCAGTCTTCACTGGCTAGACGTCTTAACATCACAAAGTCTGACGCTGAGTCATTGATCCCTATCGAGGATATCGATGTATGGCATGAGACAGTTGCAGAAATCCCTTCTCTGCAGAGCGCTGTAAACGCATACTTCAAGAGCCTTGTTGAGACTGTTAACAGAACGGCACAGTTCTCAATTTCCAAGTTCCATATTGACAGCATTAGCACATGTTTCCTCTATGGATCAGGTGCAGGTTACAAGAAAATCGACAAGGAACTGTCAAGACAGCTTGGCACACAGGTTGAGATCCTCAACACTCTCAGCACTGTCGCAGGTCCTAAAGATTTCATGCTGCCCCAGTTCGTAAATTGCTGTGGTGCACTTATTCGTGAAGATTAAGGAGGAGGAAATAAAATGGCAGGTTTAGGTTCAAAGAAAGATATTGCTAAGCGCGATCTGAATTTCTTTGCAGAATTTACTGCAGCAGCAGCAAAAATGACCAGATTGCTTGGTTATGGCGTTGTTGTCGGTATCGTAGTCGTAGCGATCATCGTAGGTTTTATCGTATGGGGAATCATCCGCAATGCGATTACACAGTCAGCCATCAACGATCTTGAGGCTCTGCTCGCATCCGATGAGTACGCAGGTCTCCAGGAAGATGCCGTAAGACTCAATTCAGAACTCACAGGATTCAACAATTACTACTATGCTCTGTCTCAGATGAGAGAGCAGGTTGACAAGATCCCCGCTGTCCCCGTTGAGCTTACAAACATCATGGAGAAGTCAATACCTTCTGACTCTTACATTGATAAGTATGAGATCAGCCAGACAGGTATGCATGTTGAGGGTTACACATTCAGCTACTACAGTGCATTGAATTTTGTAAATCTCCTCAACAAGTCAGATGTATTCTCTCTTCCCGTTCAGCTCGAGGTTCAAAGGGTAGATCCTTCAACTATCGGAAGCGTTGAGACATTCATCAGACAGGATGGAAAAGTAAATGCCATCAACAACTATTATCACTTCATCGTAGAAGGTCTGCTCGTCAGCGAGGTACACGTATCTGTATCCAACTATCTGCGCACACCTGACGGAAAGGGCGGATTCGTCATTTCCAGCCTTGGCGGTGTAGAGGTTGAGAAGTATAAGGCAGGAAGCACATATGAAGTTAATAACATCGCTACATATGAGCAGTCCGGTGTAACATACAACCTGTCTCAGGTTGCTATCAACAGGGCAACACTTGCTCAGGACAAGGTTACACAGCTTGCAACAGACAACAAGATCAGCGGTATTGCTAATGACGATATCGAGATCCAGCTGTACTACAGTCCTGCAGAGAAGAAGGAGGGTGAAGCATAATGAATAATTTATCATTACGTGAAAAAGCAATTATCTATATTCTTTTCCTGGTTGTTATCGCTTTGCTTGCTTATCTGTTCGGTATCAGGACACTTAATAATGCAAACGCTGATATGCAGATCCAGCTTCAGGAACTTCAGGCAAGGAAGGAACAGCTCGATGTCCTGAAGCAGGAAAACCAGAAGACTCAGGGAGCCATTGAGACCCTGAAGTCTGACATCGTTAAGTATGAGCAGTCTTTCATCAGCGAGATGAAGACAGAGAACCTTGAGAAGTATGTTCTCGATGAATTCGAGAAGGCCGGCATGCCTTTCCTCGCAGACGTTAAGTCTGAGGATGTTCAGATGGAAGCCATCGTTCTTGCTGACGGTACATCTTCCAATGACTCGGTCAACTGTAAGAGGATCATCGCTAAGTATGCTACAACAGACGGATACGAGATCACACAGTACAATCTCAATGAGAGCAACTATGATGAGAATGGCAACCCCAGGACATCATACCTCAAGGATATGCTGAACAAGACAGGTGTCTATAACGAAGAGAACAGGTATGGTTACCAGGAATTCATCAAGGCACTTGCTACGATGGAGAAGGCTGATCCTGATTGCGTTAAGATCACAAAGATCGGTGCAGAGTCAACTCATGGTTACCTGACATTGACAGCAGCTATCGATTTCTACGGAACAACTCTCACCAACAGACAGTCACAGGAGTCTGATGCTCATAAGGCTAAGTTCTACGGTGTATGGAACGGTGACGGAGTCGATACAAAGGGCGGATTCATCGGTATGCCTTACAAGGTTGATAACCCTGACAGCTTGTGGAATGGTATCCTTATCGATCCTAACGAGCTTAACGGATTCATCGAGAGACCGTTCGCAGCTTATCTCTCCAATGCACGCTTCACACAGCTCCTCTCTGAGAAAGGACTTGAGAAGATCGTTGGCGGCGGTATTGTTGCAGCTGATTCTGATAAGGTTCCTGAGCCTACTCCGGCTCCCGATGATGCAGCATAACAACAATTTTGAAGAAATTGTGAAAAAATGTGAAAAAACTATTGCAATTCAAAAAGCAGGTGTTATACTGTAGTTACAAACCAATAAACAAAAAATTCTAGGAGGAATTTACCATGAAGAAGATTCAGAAGACAAAGAAGGGCTTTACACTCGTTGAGATGGTACTCGTTATTGCTATCATCGTTATCCTTGCTGCAGTTCTTGCACTTAGCATCGGTACATACCTCGGCAGAGCAAAGGCAGCTGCTTCTTCCATCAGCTTGCACAACTGGTCAATCTCTTCTGTAGACGCAGAGATCCAGGCAGCTCTCTAATAGTTAGACTACTAGCTGACTAATGACACGGCGGGGCAACCCGCCGTGTTTATTTATGCTTCCGGCACATCGTTCAGACATAATGGCAGGTCATGATACTCCGTGATCAGTCTCAAACCAAATGCGAATAAAATTTGATAAAATGTGTACAAAATGTGAAAAATGTATTGCAAATCTGAAAACGACTGATATACTTAAGATATAACTTGATCATTCTGGACAGGAGGTTTTACTTATGAAGAAGATGTATAAGACAAAAAGAGGATTCACTCTGGTTGAGATGGTTCTTGTCATTGCCATTCTTGTTATCCTGGCAATGGTATTGGTCCTTAACATAAGTAATTTCCTCGACAGGGCTAAGGGAGCTGCTTCATCAGTAAGTCTTCACAATTGGTCAATATCTTCGATCGATGCAGAGATCCAGGCACAGCTCTGATCCGCAATATAATATAATAATAAAAAGACGGCAGGGACTGATCCTGCCGTCTTTTTATACTTCCGCAAGCCACAATACCAGGGGAATATGTAAATTTTGAAATAAATACAAGAGATTGTGAAAAAAATGTGAAAAAGTGTTGCAATTTTGAAAAGGGGTGCTATAATAAAGCTACAAACTCAATAAAAACATTCTAGGAGGAACTTACCATGAAGAAGATTCAGAAGACAAAGAAGGGCTTTACACTCGTTGAGATGGTACTCGTTATTGCTATCATCGTTATCCTTGCTGCAGTTCTTGCACTTAGCATCGGTACATACCTCGGCAGAGCAAAGGCAGCTGCTTCTTCCATCAGCTTGCACAACTGGTCAATCTCTTCTGTAGACGCAGAGATCCAGGCAGCTCTCTAATAGTTAGACTACTAGCTGACTAATGACACGGCGGGGCAACCCGCCGTGTTTTTTATCAATTCATAAATTTTTAACAATTTGTTAATTTATTGTTGAAAAAAGTTGAAACACCAAGTATAATCTAGATGTAAGAAAATACTTTCAGGAGGCACGCCATGCACAAAGTGATGAAGTGTAGAAGAGGATTCACTCTGGTAGAGATCGTTTTGGTCATTGCAATTATCCTTATACTTGCAAGTGTTACCGCATTGAGTGTTTCAGATATATTGAGGAATAGTCAGCGTGGTCAATCGTCCGTCAGTGATGCCGTGACCTCTGCGAAGTCTGAGATCAGCAGCAAAGAAGCAGCGCTGAGAGGCTATGGTTTCTAAGTTGAGGAGGTATATATGATCAGGATTACTAAAGTTAAGACAAGTGTAGCCAAAGTTGGTTTTACACTCCTTGAAGTTATACTTTCAGTTGCCATCATGCTTGTATTGACAACGATGATGATGAACGGATTCGCAGCAACGATGTCCTACTCATATCACACATCTGTGTTTGCATCAACAGCAGGTTCCAACTATGCTGATGCCATCACAAATGTTGCTACCAATTCAGCAAGCGGTCGTGGTGCTTACACAACAATGGGTCCCGGTTACGGATCCATTACTGATAATGACTGCAAGAAGATCCATTTCTCACAGGCTATCGCCGGTACAGGCCAACAGGATATCAACGTACAGATGTACAGAGAGAACGGCGGTGCTTCTGATGCCAACTCTCATGCATACAGATCAGAGGCTGAGGACTATGGTGAGGCAGCTGATGGTACATACGCTAACAACAGGACTGCTTTCTACTACTATCCTAAGTACATCAAGAATGGTTCCCGTGAGAATACCCGCGGTAAGATATCCATCTATCAGTTCGGTGATGAATTCTGGTGGTATGATGAAGTTAACAACATGAAGATGTTCAAGGCATATTGATAGGGCCCGGAGGTGTTAAGATGACGGTTGTACATAAGAGTAATAAAAAAGGTTTTACATTACTTGAGATGATGCTCTCGATCGCTATCGTAACGATCGTAAGCGGATGCCTGGTAACATTGATGATCGGAGTTAAGGATTCTTATATCAATACATATAACTCTGATGACTCTACAGATTATGCAATGCTCTTTGCCAAGGCTTTTGAGAATTCCTTCCTTGCAACGGTACAGGACTGTAATGGACACTCAGCAACAAATGCTACATGGAAGATCGGAAACTATACCGGTGCAGACGGGCAGACACATCAGGATCTTCTGTTGAATGGTGCACCTCAGCTCAAGTTGTCACAGATGAAGGTGCAGCAGAAGGGTACGAATACGATTACCGACAAGTGGAAGATCTCTATGACATATGAATATGTCATGGCTTCCGGAATGGTTAAGTACACGATCACAGTTGTTGATAATTACTATGATCCCGGCGTTGTAAAGTGTGTATATAATGGTGGATTCTTCCTTCCTCACTTCGATAACGGAACGATCGATTCACACGATGGTACATACATTACCTTCAGAGCTGCATAAGAAGGATAATTTGAATAAGAGTACAGGGGGCGGCCATTGTGCCGCCCCTGAGTTTGTTAACAAAAAAACCATTCAACTTATTGTTGACAAATGATGAAGACCAACATATAATAATTAAGCTGTTGTGCGGGATTAACTCAGTGGTAGAGTGTCACCTTGCCAAGGTGAAAGTCGCGAGTTCGAATCTCGTATCCCGCTCCATAACGTCCCTGATGCAGGGACGTTTTTTTATGCACATACAAAGCAGCCTGATACAGGTTATAATAGAGCAAAAGGAGGTATGATCTATGCCCGGTTATTCATTTACTCCCAGGGGAGTCTGTTCAGTCAACATCACTTTCGATATCGAGGACGGTAAGATCCATAATGTGAAGTATGTCGGCGGCTGTGACGGAAATCTCAAAGCCATCGGCAAACTTGTTGAGGGAAAGGATGCCAGGAAAGTTGCTGACATACTTCGCGGCAATGACTGCCGGGGAAGGGGAACATCTTGTGCAGATCAGCTGGCCAGGGCTATTGACAGCGCACTTCAAGCCTGATAGATGATATAATGTTTAGTGGTAGCGATAGCTGCATTTGGAGGTTGTTTTGCAGAATAAGTCGAAGTCGAAGTTATATTATGCCTTACTGGCATTTCTTTTTCTGCTTATACTTAAGCTTATCCTGTTCTTTGATGACAAACTCCTCGTATGGCTCTATGACGGCGCATCGCAGCATCTGTCAGCTCTCAATTATTACTCTCAGTACTTAAGAGACGTTTTCTCCGGGATATTACAGGGGAATTTCCAGATCCCCAGGTTCGATCTGTCGATCGGTGAGGGAAGCGATATACTAACTACTTTCCATTATTACTGCATCGGCGATCCTTTCGCATTCTTCAGTGTTTTCTTCAGGGGCGAACTGGTCTATCTGTACTATGAGTTCTCGGTGTATCTGAGGTTATTCCTGTCGGGATTCTCGTTTCTGTTTTTTGCAAAACATTTCGACGGCGGAAGTCTCATGAAGAAGGCTTCGGACATCGTGGTCGCGGCAGCAGCTCTCATGTATGCGTTCTCATGCTGGTCGGTAACTTGCATGGGCCGTCACCCGTTCTTCCTTAATCCGTGCATATTCATGCCGCTGATCCTTGCAGGCGTCGAAATGATCATAAGCAGAAAAATGCGCGGCGTCCTTCTTCTATCCGTATTCCTGTCATCACTTTCCAATCTTTACTTCCTTTACATGATGGCACTGATCACAGTGATCTATACCATGGTCCGCCTGATCGTGATGCATGGAAAGAACATAAGAGAATACATAAGGCCGTTATTGACTGCCGCTGTTGAGGCCGGCATTGGCGTAGTCCTGTCGGGTGCCGTTTTCTATCCGGTCGCCAGGGTATTTCTGGGAGACTCAAGAGTCGGCGGGAGCAATAATGTCGGAATATTCTACCCGCTTAAGTATTATCTGACGTTCCCTCAGTCGCTGATATCCGGCAACCTTGATTACTACAGGCTGTTCGGGATAGGTGCAGTAGGTGTCATCATAATCTATCTGGTATTTGTGAGGAGCTCGTCAAGACTTCTCAAGATATTCTTTGTTATCACAGCGCTCTTCCTGATCTTCCCGGTATTCGGCACGGTCATGAACGGCTTTGCCTATGCATCCGACAGATGGTGTTTTGTCCTGCCACTGCTTACCGGTGCGGGGCTTATTGTAATATGGAACGATCTGGTCAACATAAAGAAGACCGACGCGGTAATACTCATGGTCTTAATGGCAGGCGCCATCGTGCTGTCTGTATTAGGCAGAGATATGCAGGGGATCACTGTCATGTCATTAGGCGTGGTCATGATCCTCATCATGTTTGTCATGAAGGACTTGAAGGTCAGAAGCGGCATTGCCATAGGAGTGATCGCCGTATCAGTCCTCTGCGGCATGATCTTCTATATCATCCCGTTCCTGCCGCAGCTCGCACCGATGAGCTGGCTCAATGTCTACTACAACGGCAATGAGGCGGCATACATCGCAGACATGGATAAGTCGCGTCCCTTAAGATACTCCGGCAATATCCTCACCGAAAACGTATCTCCGCTGTCACAGATCTCTTCAACGCAGTTCTACTGGAGCAACGCCAATCCGTATGTCGGAGAGTTCAGGACCGATATCGCGTCCCCTGAATACCGCCTCTATTACTACACTGGATACAATTCCTCATATACGCTCCTCAATCTGTCGGGAAGCAGATATTATGCGCAGTCCGGCATGCAGACAGAACCGCTTCCTTACGGTTACGAGAAATGCGCGCATATGGATATCGGCTATGACATAATGCGCAATGTAAACGATACCTCTCTGGTCTACTCCTACGACAGAACGGTTCCTGAGCAGCAGTGGAAGAGCCTTACGCCTACTGACAGGCAGGTGCTTTTAGCGCAGGCAATGGTCGTACCGGAAGATAACGGTCCTTCAGTTGACATTGCCCCGACGTCCGTAAGTTCAAGAGTTACGTCAACGGATAATGATCAGGTCACGATCGAGTTCGACGGCAGGCCCGGCAGCGAGACATATATCACATTCAGCAACATGAGATCAGATCTTGCAGATACTTTATTCTTCATTTTCGTGAATATCCCTGAGACAGGGGAGACATATGTGCTCAACTATTACACGATGTCCAACTGGTACAACGGAAGGGATGAGTTCTCGCTCAACTTAGGCTGGCACGAGGATGCGATACACAAAGCCGTTATCACGGTCGAGAACAATCTGAAATATCAGTGTGACTATTCCGTATCCTGCATCGATATTAACAGTGCATCCGGGAATATCCAAAGAAGGTTTGAGGTCAAGCCTGAGAACCTGAGCGTTGAGGCGCGCGGCACAAAGATCAGCTACTCTGTCGATTCTCCTGATGAGAGATATTATGTTCTGGCAGTTCCGTATTCCAAGGGATGGATGGCTTATGTTGACGGCAGCAAGGCAGAAATACTGCGATCAAATATACAGTACATGGCTGTTAAGCTTGATAAGGGCAGGCATGATGTCATGTTCGTCTATTCGGGTGATCAGGACACGGGTATTTATATGAGCATTGCAGGACTTATTGCTACCGCAATATATCTTGTCTGTGGTAAAATCATAGATAGAAAACGATCAGAGGAGATTGCACCATAATGGATACTTTATATGTTGTCATGCCGGCTTATAACGAGGAAGAGAATATCGAGGCTGTTATAAGACAGTGGTATCCGGTGCTGGCATTGGGTTCTTCCGATTCCAGACTTGTCATAGCTGACAGCGGAAGCGTTGACAAGACACACGATATAATCGAGGGGATGAAGGAGAACGGCTATCCTCAGCTTGAGGCATATCCCGATACATTGAAGCAGCATGGTCCCAAGGTTATCGCACTCTACAAGTATGCGATCGATCATGGCGCTGATTATGTTTTCCAGACTGACTCTGACGGACAGACAAATCCTGATGAGTTCACGGCATTCTGGGAGATGAGGAATGCATATGATGCTCTGTTCGGAAGAAGGGTCAACAGGGGAGACGGTAAGTCAAGAGCTTTCGTGGAGAAGGTTGTATGTTTCCTTCTGAGGCTTTATTTCGGAGTTAAGGTCAAGGATGCGAATGCGCCCTTCAGACTCTTTAAGACTGATGTGCTCAGCAAGTATGTCGGAAGATTCGAAGAGGATTATAACCTCCCTAATATCATGCTCACGACATTCTATGCTTACTATCATGAGAATTACTGTTTCCGCGACATCACTTTCAAGCCGAGGCAGGGCGGTGTTAATTCCATTAACATCAAGAAGATCTTTAAGATCGGCTGGAAGGCTTTAGGTGATTTCCGCAGATTCAAGAAGACGATGCGATGAGGAAGCCCGTTAATAAAGGTTTGAGGAATGCCCTTATAGCAGGGGTGCTGTTCCTTCTTGCAGGCATCGGGTATTATGTTTTTATCAGGATCACCGGAACTACGATACATTGCACCATAAGATCCGTAACCGGGTATCTGTGTCCCACATGCGGCATAACCCATATGTTCATGAACCTGTTTGAGTTCAAGTTTGCCGAGGCATTCAGGTGT
>Ga0247608_10000547_pt1 | contig 59592 bp, 42 predicted proteins | sample 176DNAGHGlowgp2_FD_193490 | JGI IMG/M metagenome (GOLD analysis project Ga0247608, IMG submission 193490) | Sheep rumen microbial communities from Palmerston North, Manawatu-Wanganui, New Zealand - 1766 DNA GHGlow gp2 | ecosystem: Host-associated > Mammals > Digestive system > Stomach > Rumen ... | reverse complement strand
ACGTCTCCCAGAATACGGTATTGGAATTCCTGCAATGTAATACCAACCATCTGGAAAGACTTGACGTCTCCCAGAATACGGCATTGACAGACCTGTCTTGTGGTAGCAACGAATTGACAGCACTCGATGTTTCCAAGAATTCTGCATTGACAGACCTGTCTTGTGGTAGCAACGAATTGACAGCACTCGACGTTTCCAAGAATTCTGCATTGACAGAGCTGTCTTGTGATGAGAATAAATTGACAACACTCGACGTTTCCAAGAATTCTGCATTGACAGACCTGTCTTGTGGTAGCAACGAATTGACAGCACTCGACGTTTCCAAGAATTCTGCATTGACAGAGCTGTCTTGTGATGAGAATAAATTGACAACACTCGACGTTTCCAAGAATTCTGCATTGACAGACCTGTCTTGTGGTAGCAACGAATTGACAGCACTCGATGTTTCTAAGAATTCTGCATTGACAGAGCTGTCTTGTGATGAGAATAAATTGACAACACTCGACGTTTCCAAGAATTCTGCATTGACTGATTTGTTTTGTTCTGGCAACGAATTGACAACACTCGACGTTTCCAAGAATTCTGCATTGACTAATTTGTATTGTGCCGGTAACAAACTGACGGAACTCGTTATCCCCAGTAATTCTCCACTTTCAACTCTGTTTCTCAGTAGAAACAAGATAAGCGGGAAAAATATGGACGACCTGATTAGCAGTCTGCCACAGAACACATCGTCCGAGAGACACATGTTTGCTGTTATAGACAACCTAGACGGCGACGAAGAAAATGTGTTCACCAAGAGCCAGTCGGATGCAGTTAAGGCCAAAGGCTGGTTGCCCGTATATTGGGACGAAAAGGATAAAGAATGGAAAGAGCTTGATTAGAGTTTCTTGAAATGAGAAAGTTCTTTAGTAGTCACTGGGATAGTAGTCACTGGGACAGGTACTTGGGTATGACGGCTGCTATGACTCAGGTACCTGTCCCCACGGCTAGCGTTCTTGGCGTGGCATCGATATTGAATTACAAGAACTGCATTATGTGCACGGGGCAAGTTTCGTTAAGCAACTGAAACTGATTACTGACTATGGCGAGTTCCATCCCGTAGAGGGAGAAACGAATATCTTCAGTACTGGTGGCGAACGAAGCGAAGACTATAACAATCAGTTAAATGCAGCACGAAAGGCAGTAGTGCAAGGATATAAAGTGTACATCCTGCCAAATCCAAAAGGTATCAGAACAGCAGATTTCACAGATTATAATCCAAGTACTTTGGCTCGTAATATAAAACACTATTTTGAATCAAATTCTAATGCTATAGAAGTTCTTATTTTCAAAGGAAAGAAACAATTGTCAGTTACTAGAAAAAGTTTAGAAGATAATCATTTCTTCCAAACATTTGTACGTCGTTATACCAGGTAATGAAACGAAAAAAAAGAGTCACCTTGTAGTGACTCTTTTTATAAATGGAGTAGTGTCGATGAAGTCTTGCTCCCTCGCGGGATTCTGCCCGGATAGTCAGAACTTTCATTCTGACGGTGCAAAGATACAACATTTCTTTCATTCCACCAAACATTCCAGCATAAAAAAATGAGAAAAAAATTTTGTGCATTGTCAATTATTTCCTACCTTTGCAACAGATTTTACTTCTAAAACGAAACAATTATGAAAAAGAGATTTCTTTGGATGCTTGCCGCCATCCTGATTTGCGGCACCTCGACGTTGCTGACATCGTGCAGCGACAATGAAGACAATCCGGTTGAACCATCAAAGCAAATCGTCGGCAAGTGGTATGCCGAGAACAACACGCCGGGCTCGATCAATGCCGACGGCATCAGCATCGACTACCAGAAGTTGGTACAGTATGCTGACTTCAAGGACAACGGCACCGGATTCTGGAGCATCATCTTCGTCGATGAAGACGGCCATGCCATCGACATCGCAGGCTACTTCTGCGGCGGCATGTTCAATTACACCGTCAAGGGAAACACCGTCACCATCACGATGATCAGTGCCGGCCTACCCATCCTAAAGGACTCTTGGGACGTGACCTTCGCCGAAAACAGGCTCTACGTCACCACTTCCGAAATCAACCATACCATGGAACCCGTCACCAATGTGCAGAATTCCAGTGTACAGAAATGGCTCCGTGAACTCGGCCTCGGCGGTTCACCGGAAGTTGATCTCGCTTCTTTGGAGTCAGACTGTTTCGCTCAAGATGGCGATATATTGACGGGAACGCTCAACAGCAAGTACAAGATTTCGATTGCCGACGGAGCGACGGTGACCCTCGACGGCGTGACCGTCAACTGCAACGATGCATGCATCAGGTGCGAAGGCTCGGCTACCATCGTTCTGGCCGACGGCTCGAAGAACACGCTGACCGGTTCGAGTTATGCTTATCCTGCACTCATGGCTGGCCCTGAAGGCACGACGCTGACCATCCAGGGCTCTACGGGCATACTGAATGTTAAGAGCAAAGGTGGTTGCGCGGGCATCGGTGGCGGTCGTTATTTGTATGGAGAAACAACTCATTATTATAGTGTCTGCGGCAACATCGTGATTGAGGGTGGTGTCATCGACGCTCAGGGTGGCGAATATAGTCCCGGCATCGGTAGCGATTATTATGGTTGGTGCGGCAACATCATCATCAGCGGAGGCACAGTCACGGCTACCGGTGGCGAACAGGCTCCCGGCATCGGTGCCGGCGTGGATGCTACGTGTGGTGACATCAACATCAAATTAGGCGTGCACAGCGTGACAGCCACGAAGGGCAGAGAGACTAATGAGCGTACACCCATTGGCAAAGGCCGCGGCAACAGCCACTGCAGCCATGTCATATTCGGTAGGACACAGGTCGGTTATGACAGAAATGACTGGGAAAAGAAATTGAAAGACGGCAAAAACTATGGCGGTCTGATGCTTATCTTCTCTAATTTTAAAGATGGCATCTCTTATACATGGACATTGAGACCGGAATTCTATGAAGGCAATTATTACGCCCTTACCAGCCCGAACACGGCGTTCGAAGGCGAAGGCTACGAAAAGATATTCGACGGCAAGAAAGAGACCAAGTGGTGCTGCAGCAAAAAGGACAACGAGTGGAGCGTGGAGTTTATGAGCAAAAAGCCCATCACCCCGACCATGTACACCCTGACCACTGCCAACGACAGCAAGGAGTTTTCTGGCCGTAACCCGAAGAAGTGGAAACTCTACGGCAAACTCAACGACGGTGACAATTGGACGCTGCTCGACAGCCAGGATGATGGAGCACTGCCGGCAGACAACTATCAAAAGAAGTCGTTCTCGTGCCGTGAAATGAAATGCCAGTATTTCAATTTCGTCATCTGCGAGATTGTAAGCGGCGACTTGATGCAATTAGCAGAATTCGAGTTCGACCAAAAGTAAGAACTCCACGTAACTGATTTCTAACGGTAGTCAACAGACTATACATGATGGAGCGCTCAAAATTCTGAGCGCTCCATAATTTCTAAGCACATGCGGGAGTTGTGGTAGGGACACTTCCAGAAGCCGGCCTTGTCATCGACGGTATTCAGCGTGCCGTCGGGATGACGGCTCCAATGCCACTCGCCGTTGTCCCAGTCGATGATTTGGGTCTTGATGTAGTTCCAACAGCGTAGCGCACGGCCAAGGGCCTCAGTGTCGCCGAAATGCTGATAGAGATTGTACCAGCCCACGACATTCTCGGCCTGCCATACCCAGGTGCCTGTCCCCATGGCTAACCGACTTATTTTGAAACCAGCAAACATTTTTCGGATATTTTTTTACGAAACTATTAAATAATAATAAAAGAAGAAATCGAAAAATGGCGTTCATCGATAAAAAGTAGGGGTTTGTCGAGAAAAAGGCTGTAAACACCCGAAAACGGCAAAAATGGCGAATTTGGCTGTTTCAAAATATTGTAGTACTTTTGCAGCCGTCTAAATGTCAACCTTAACACGGGAGGCTATGACAAAACATCAAATAAACTAATATTTATGGACTCATTAGAACCAATAAAAAGGAAGATTTATGAGATTCGGGGGCGCAGGGTGATGCTAGACTCCGACCTTGCTGAAATGTATAAAGTCGAGACCAAGAATCTCAAAAGGGCGGTTCGAGCCAACATCGAAAGATTCCCTGATGACTTTATGTTTGAACTCACCAAGGTGGAGTACGATTCTCTAAGGTGCAAAAATTTCACCTTAAAGAGTGGACGTGGTCAACATAGTAAATATCTCCCATTTGCCTTTACACGTGAGGGTATTGCCATGCTGTCAGGACTACTAAGGTCAGAGATTGCCGTACAGGCCAACATCAACATCATGCGTGCATTCTTCCAGATGCAGGAAGCATTGCTCATCGTCAGTAATACGCAGTTGCAACTTGAACAAATTCGTGCAGAAATCAAGCAGTTGCGTACGGATATGAATGACACGTTAGCAGACCAGAATGAAATCAACGAGAGTACCCGCGCCCAACTTGAAGCCATCAGCGATGCGCTAATGGAATTGCAGAACCAAGGGGAGAGCCCACTCGCGCTGCCGGAGATTGGCTATGCAGCCATCCAGAAACGGAGAGAGGAAGAGGATAATAAATCTTGAGGTGCCAAATTTGCACCTCAAGTTTTATTGATAATAGTACAATAAGTTTTAAGATGCCAATTTTGCATCTTGAACATAAATAATAATGGAGGATTGCCAATGAAGAAATAAAAAATGGGTAAAAATTTGGATGATAGGAAGATTTAGATTATCTTTGCATCCAAGATTGTCAGAGATAGGAATATCTTTGCAATTCGAAATAACATTGCGGGAATTACTAGCCAGTAGTTATTCAATACTTACCGAAAGGACATCCAAATACTAGTAGAATAAGTATCAAGAATACGAATGGCAGCTGTGCTTGCGTTTAGGCGTGGGCATTGCTGGTGTATCTTGATATTAGGCTCTACGTGGATGTCTAGCCTGGGTAAGTATTATCATTGATGCCCCACGCCTTTTTTACTTTTTGCAATGTGTGTGAAAAACAAACTAAGTTATTCAACAATTAAAAGTAAAAAACAAAACCTATGAAATTTTGTACAAGAGTAAACAAATACCACGAGAGTAGGGTGATATACGAATGTCTCAAAGAGGACAACCCTGCCGTTTATCTTCTTTTCGGACTGTGTAACTATATTGCTGGTAAAGACACTGTGAATCAGGGAAGGCAGATTTTGGAAGACTTGAAAAACGGCAAACTTCATGAAATACCGGACTACAACGTGAAAGAGGTGACGAAACTTGAAAACTACACCAGAACCGGTAAGTTGAAGTACGACATGACGGAACTGGCTAAGGATGGCATAGAAATCGGTGAACTCCTGTATATGGCGTTTAAGGGTATCTGGCACAAAACGACGAAAGACCTCAACAGCATTATTGATGAAAACACACTGGCTATCATAGAACTGATCTTGAATATTGACGCAGCCATGCAAGAGGCTGACCCCTCCGTCTTTGAAGCCTGCTTCCATCAACTCATGAACCAGTATGACCTCACTGAGACGGAAGAACAATATCTGGCGGAAAAGAATAGACGGAAGGTCACAATGGAATGGTTGCAGGAGAAACAGGAACAGGAATTGCAAAAGGTGATGGAAATGGGTATTATGGATCATGCAGACAAACCGTCTAATCAGTATATGGAAAGTGTCGATTATGAATATCACAAGAGCCTTCTTTCGTGTGACTTTGAAGATGATATTGAATATAAAAAGGCGTATGCTAAAATTAGGTACTTCTTCAATAGGAAAGACAATCTGCTAATTTCCAAATTAGATGAATATGGCAAGTATATCGCCTTGAACTTCTATAAGTTCCGCCCGGAACAGAAGATCGCCCTCTTCGAGATCATCAAAAAACTGGAAATGATACAGAAGGATATGGTCAGGCTGGAGCCGGAACTGGGAGAATATCTGGGATATCCAGACCCAGATTTAGAAACATTGGATGATACTGATTTCTACGCTCCGGCAAGATTCCTGACGGAAATGTTGCAGGGTGACTGGATTGAGAATTTCAGAACAAGCGGCAAATACAATAAACAGTGGTGCAAGGACTTTATTACTCAACTTATGAAGTCAGAACATAACAGCCAGATTGCATGTGAATGGAAACGGAAATCCAGCCGCTTTGCTATGAAAGCATCTATTATTGCTTGTATGAAAGAGGCCGGAGTAATAAAGGGCAGTGATCTCAGCATCGCCTCTGCAATAATTCAAGATAAAAAAGAATCCAGTAGATTTGCAAGATATATGGGAAGAGGAAAGGAAAAACCATATCTGGAATGGATTATAAATTATGTAATACAGGAATAACGGAAGGCTAAAATCGCCAAAAGTTAGACAATTTGAGTTCGACAAAGTTAGACAAATTACTTTGCCGAACTTTTTTTATTATTTTTTTTTCTTCGATATACAGGGCGTTTCAGCCCTGTTTTCGTGTTAGACAATTTCGTTAGACAAAAATATTTTTTTCAGTCGCATAATCTAACTCTACTTTTGCACCAGAAAATTTGAAACTGCAATGGCAGTGAAGATTCACGCGAACATTATTAATATTATAAAAGAATAAGGAAGTGAATAAAGGAAGTGTTTGTAAATTTTAAATTAAAAAACAATGGAAAAAACAGTTAGAATTTTGAATCAGTCGGCACTGATGACCCGTCAGTACATCGACAAGAAAACGGGTGAACAGAAAATGATAAACTCTGTATCCCTGAAACTCTCAGACGGCATTGACACTTTCTTGGGTGAGATCACAGGAGAGCGGGCTGTCAACTGCCCAAAGTTCGACCCGACCCGCCAGTATCGGGTGCAGTGCTCGATGGTAGTACGTGAATGGAACTCCCAACAGACCGGCGAGGCTATGCAGGCCACGACGATCTATATTGACAAGATCAATCTGAACTAAACCGCAGATTTCACAGATTACACAGATTAATGACTTTAGAGTATCTTGAACTTATGGAAGAAGCGAAAGAAGCAAAAGAAGTGAAAAGCGGAGAAGTGAAAAGTGAAAAGTTCGCTACCGCTCGGAAGAAGTGTGTGAGGTCGTTCAAGTCGAACACTCGTGTTTTTGATGATGATTCCATCGAGGTGACACCACAGGAAAAGGGTGAGCCCTCGCAGATTGACGTCAAAAGAGTGGGACGTTCGAAACGCTACACCACCAACGGGAAAACCCCGTTGACTTGTCTTGAACTGAAATGCCCCGAGGATGTGCCGGACAAGGCAGCCTACTTTCAGAAGGAGTTGGCAAAACTCACGAAGGACATACAGATCAAGGAACCTACCTTGCCGAAAGGCGAGTTTCTAATCAACGGCGACAGACTCAAGGTCTGTTTCGTTAAAAAAGAGGGCAAGGTGACAGCCTGGCTCACATTCGAGGCTAAAGGATTGCTGGAAATAAGGAGAGAGTTGTACAGTCTGACAAGCGAAATCGATAAATGTTTTGTAATCAACCAAGATTCGATTTGCCCACAGCAATAGTAACTGCTGAAATCTTCAATAATTTGGTGGACAGTGCTCAAACTCGCTGGCTCACAACTGAGCACAGAAAGTTGCGGGAGGCACTGCCCGCCATTTGGGAAGGGGATGCAGAACTACTGCAAAAGTGGGCGCAAGACGAGAATTTCATGAAGTTCTGCCAAGGGCAGGAGGCAAGTAGGAAAAGAGGGTCTGGGGGAAAGACAAAAGGCGAGTTGTTTCAGGCTCTGCCTATTGAGAAGAAACTCCAGATGTATTGTGACAACCTGAAAAAGAGTCTGCCATTTGTGATCTTTATCGCCACCTATGCTGAAACCGCCTCTGCAAGCGGTAAGGTGGGGTGCTGGAGAAAACAGGCGGCGTGCAGACTTAACGGGTTGTGTGTGATAGACTTTGATCACATAGAGGGAGATTGCAGAGAGGTATGGGCTGAGGCTTTTGCCAAACTCAGCGATGAGGATAAAGCCCGTATTCTCCTTGTCTATATCACTCCTTCAGGTCATGGTCTGAAAGTGGTCTTTATGGCTGATGTCAACGTAGGCAACCTCATTGACAACCAAAAGGCCTTCTCTGCCAAATTGGGGCTAAACCCCGATGAGGCGTGTAAGGATGCATCCCGAGGTGCATTCTTAACTACAAGACAAGACATTATTATTCTAAACGAAAAATTATTTACTTATGAAAACGAAGAATTTGGCAACAAGTATAATGATCAGTATCATGCTGGTCATAGCCAGCCTACTCTTAATTTTGCTGAGAGTCGTCCTGATCATGCTGGCGTGGCCTCCGTACAAACTGTTGGAGAAAACCAACAGGGCGTACTCGACGGCAATGGTGGAGGTGTACAGTCTGCTGACGCTTTGAGTTATAACGGCGTGCCTTACACCAAGATCATCGAGGCGTGGCTGGAAGGGGTTAACCTTGAACAAAATCGGCATAACACTTTAGTTGAGTTGGCAAGTCATCTTAGGTATCTGATTGGCAAGAATGCCAAGAAGATTGAAGAGGTGGTGATGCAGTTGCCGTGGGTGAAAGACCTTGCGGCAGAGGGGGAGAATGTCAGTTCTACCATTGGTTCGGTGATAGAGTTCAAGTATCGGGAGAATATGCCGAAGAGATTGAAGGAGGCGCTGGAGAAGGTGGGGGCAAATCACGGGGACAGACCCCATGATCTCCGCTCCGCTACTATCACAGGGGTCAGTCCCCATGATTCGCCTGAGGATATCTACGCACAACTGCCGCTGGATAAGTGGGCGGAAGAATTGCAGGAAATGGAAAAGTATTATCCTTGCATGAAGGAGTTGTTCCTGAATGCGCACCCGCATAAACTCCCTGCCATTCTGTTTTCAAGTGCAGCGCTATTCGGTACACTGATGACGAGAGCCTACTACCATTTCTGGTATGACCCCGAAATCATTCGCCGATTGAACTACTGCATCTTTATCATCGGTGATCCCGGTGCGGGAAAGAATGTGATTGAGAAATTCTATTTCAAGATTGCAGACCCGATGATTCAGGCTGATCAAGGACTCATTGACGCGGTAAACCGCTACAAGGAAGGGCGTACGGAACGCACAACTTCCACAAAGGCACAGAAGGGCGAAGCCCTGAAAAGGCCAGTAGTTGGGATTCGGGTGCATCCTGCAAGAACGGCAACTGGTGAGTTTATCCGACACATGCAGGCGGCGGTAGAGAATGTTCAAGGTAGAAACCTGAATCTCCACATGTTCTCATTTGACTCTGAACTGGATAATGTCACCAAAAATAATAAAGGTGGCGACTGGAAAGATCGTGAGATTTTGGAGTTGAAGGCTTTTCACAACGAACAGGATGGTCAGATGTATGCCAATCAGGATAGTCTGACAGGAATGTTCAATGTGTTCTGGAATTTCATCTACACGGGTACGCCGTATGCCCTGCATAGAAAGGTGAACCAAAGGAACTTTGGTACTGGTATGAGTACCCGCTTGGCCGTCATCCCCTTGCCTGACAAGGGCTTGGCTCTGCGAAAGCAGGTTGTGGATCCCAGTGCCAATGAGACTTTGCGAACTTGGGCTTATCGATTGGATAAGGTGGAAGGTGAGATACCTTTGGAGCCTTTGAATGATGAGACCTACGAATGGCAGTCTGCCCACATGGAGATTGCAGAGTTTAATCACGACAAGGCAGACCGAACGCTCCTGAAACGTATTCCATATTACGGCATCGGCATTTCATTGCCTTATATCGTTATGAGGCATTGGGACGAATGGCAGGAGTACAAAACGCTGACAATGGATGATATTGACAAGCGGCTCTGTCGCCTGGCGATGGAAATCCAATATAAGTGCCAGCAGTTCTTCTTCGGTGAGATGGCTTTCAACTATTTCGCCGACCAGAATAAGGAGTTCGTGGTACGCCGCAGGACTACCCGCTATGATGAATGTTTCCGTAAGTTGCCTGATGAGTTCAAGACACAGCAGATGATGGATACATTCAATTGTTCTCAGCCCACAGCATCACGTATTATCTTACGTTTTGTTCAGGATGGAATAATTGAGCGAATAGTTCACGGCTCATACAAGAAGATCTTGCAGGAATTGCCCTAAATTATTCAATTATTCATTTATTCAATTATGACAGGAAGGTTTGAGAATTTTGAATTTTAGAATTTTACGTTATGTTACCAAGAGGAATCAGAAATCACAACCCACTGAATATCCGCCGCAACGGCAAGGATCAGTGGAAAGGTCTCGCAGATTATCAGCAGGACGCTGCCTTGACCTCCGGTCGACTCAGCTCCGGCTCGGCAGACTCGAAGCAAGTTTCGGTCTGCACTCGCTATGACGCTGAGTTCTGCCAGTTTAAATCATTGGAATACGGATGGCGTGCAGCGTTCTATCTGCTTACCAGAACGTACTATCACAAGTACCGGCTCTACACCATCAGGGGCATCATCAACAGGTGGGCACCGCCCAATGAGAACAAGACGGAGGCATATATCGCCAATGTCTCTGCCCTCACCGGCATCCTGCCGGATGAGCCCCTCGGCATCCCGTCAGACCAGCCCTCGCGCTGGATGATGCTTGGGGCGGCAATGGCCATCCAAGAGAACGGTACGGAATCTCTCGACTACTTCGCCATGCTCCGAGGCTGGGAACTTGCCCGCTCTGATGTGGGTAAGACCTAAAATAGCCGCCGATATGCCCCTGACGGGGCGTGTCGGCGGTTCTTTTGTTGTCTTATGATCAAGAGGTGCGTCTCAATGCTGAACATTAATCCGTGGGGAACTTCAAGATCTGCCAAGGACCGGCGATATCGAAACGCGTACTCCACTCAGCCAGTTCATAGCCCAGAATTTCGACCTTGTTAATCTTGAACGATTCTATTGTACTGTTCCAGCAGCCAGGCCTTCTGCTCGGGGATGGTCATGTCGGAGTTGTCGAGGAGGATGGCATCGTCCGCCTGGCGCAGAGGCGACTCCTCGCGGTGGGAGTCGATATAGTCGCGCTCCTCGACATTCTTCAGGATGTCATCGAAGTCGGCGGGCATGCCCTTGGCCTTCAGTTCGTCGTATCGGCGCTGCGCACGGACCTTGGCAGAGGCGGTGACAAAGACCTTCAGTTCGGCATCGGGGAAGACCACGGTGCCGATGTCGCGTCCGTCCATGACGACACCCTTGTCCTTGCCCATCTGTTGCTGCTGGGCCACGAGGGCACGGCGCACGAAACCGATGGCGGCAATGGGACTGACGTGACTGCTCACCTCCAAGGAGCGTATCTCCTTCTCCACATACTCTCCGTTGAGATAGGTGTCGGGACGCCCTGTCTCAGGATTGAACTGGAAGGTGATGCGGATGTTGGGCATCTCCTGTTCCAGGGCTTCTGTCTTCACACTGCCGTCATCCTCGAAGAGACCCTTGCGCAGGGCATAGAGGGTGACGCTACGGTACATGGCACCGGTATCGACATAGACGTAGCCGATTTCACGGGCCAGATCCTTGGCCATCGTGCTCTTTCCGCACGAACTATGGCCATCGATGGCTATGGTAATCTTTTTCATAAACTATATGATGCGTTGAACAACAGGCTGTAGGCCGATACGTGGTATTTGCCATAGCCGATGTGTAGTTTGAAACGTTGCAGGGAGATGCCGGCACCGAGGGAGAGACCCGCCCCGTGGTTGCTCGAACCGTCGCCATCGGTGATCTTCATCTCGTGGGCACGGCGGAAATTATAGCCCGCTGCCAGGTAGATGGTCTCTGACAACAGCACGTCGGCACCTACGGCGAGGTGCTTGATAAAGCCCTGATCCCAGTCGTGCAGGCGGGAGAGGGTGGCGGAGAAACGGAAGGGGGAGTTGGTGAGGCGCTTGGTGACACCTACCTGTAGGTCGAAGGGGATCTTCTCGAACTCCTCGTCGTACGCCTTCACCTGTCCGCCGAGGTTCTTGGCGGCGATGGCGATGCTCAAGTCGCCGATGGAGTCGGTATAGTTCAGGCCTAAATCCACGCCTACTGCCATCGAGTGATAGTCGGCGATGCTGGAAGTGATGAACTTAGCCGTGATACCGCCAGAGATCTTTTCGGTGAGGGCATAGGCAAACGAACCCCCGATACAGATGTCCTTGGCGGAGAACTCGCCGATCTCGATATTGTCGTAGGTGGTCTGTTTCATCTTCCCGTAGTCTAAGTACTGGGCGGTCACACCCCACGAGGCTCTCTCACCGATGCCTTTCACGAAGGCAGCACTGGCTACTTTCGACCCTTCCATATAGGTCATGTAGTTGAGGTTGATAGTCTTGTCAGTTACAAAGTTCAGCAGGGCGGGGTTGTGGAAGATGAGCGTGGCATCGTCCTCGTTGAGGGAGATATTTTCTCCTCCTAATGCTGCCGCATGGGCACTCACCGGCAGACGGAGGAAGTTGTAGGCGGTCTCACTCTCCTGGGCATGTGTCAGAAGAGCGAAGAGGGCTGCTATGATAGTAAAAACTCCTTTTTTCATCTAAAAAACGCTAATTCGGATGCAAAGATACGAATTATTTCTTAATTTTGCACGCTGAATACTTATTTAACGTAAGAATTGGCGTTTTATTATATGAACCCGACGACAAGATATCTCCTGGGACTGATCCTCGTCCTCGCCCTCTGTCTGGTGGCCTTGGAGTGGAACACCGACGGCACGGGGTGGACTTTCTTCGACACCGCTGCCGACGACTTGGAGGCGGAGATGGAACTGTCGCCCCTGCACCGTGAGGATGACGAGGTGCCGATGATGATTCCGCAGGAACCACAGGAGAAGATGCCACCCTCGCAGGAACTGAACCTCGTGGAGGAGGATGTGGAGATTGCGCCAGAGGTGCTGGAACCCGTTGCTCCCAAGGAAGAAGACCCTAAGGTAGAGGAGAAAGAGGAACTGCCGGAGGCGGTGGATATGTATGATGAGCCGTTGGACTTCCGTGTGGTGGAGGATTTGCCGCAGTTTCCTGGGGGAGCCGTCGAGTTTATGAAGTGGTTGACGAAGAATCTGAAATATCCCGCTGTGGCCCAGCAGCGCAAGGTACAGGGCAGGGTGGTGGCGCAGTTTATCGTGAACCGAGACGGCTCGGTGTCGGATATCCAGGTGGTGGAGAAACTCTCTGCGGAGTGTGACCGTGAGGCGCTGCGTGTGCTCCGGATGATGCCGAAGTGGCAACCGGGTGTGATGGATGCCAAGCCCTGTCGGACGAAGGTCTGCATCCCGATAGTCTTTAAGTTATGATACAGTATATCGATACACACTGCCATCTGGATGGCGAGGAGTTTGCGGAAGACCGCGAAGAGGTGGTTGCCCGTGCCAAGGCGGCGGGGGTGAGTGCCATCTTCCTGCCTGCCATCGATGTGAAGTCGTGCCAGACGGTCCTCGACACCTGTGCCCAATATCCCGGCTATTGCCATCCGATGCTGGGGCTCCATCCAGAAGAAGTCCGCGCCGACTGGCAGGTACAACTGACGGAGATAAAAGCATCGTTGTCTGGGATTTGTCATCCCCGACTTCCCCGCCCCATCGCCATCGGTGAGGTGGGGCTCGACTTCTATTGGAGCCGTGAGTTCGAACAGGAACAACTCCTTGCCTTCGAGGAACAGGTGCGGTGGTCTGTTGAGACCCGTCTGCCCCTGATGATCCATTGTCGCAAGGCTCAGAACGAGATGGTAAGTATATTAAAAAGGTACGCGAAAGATCTTCCCGGTGGCGTGTTCCACTGTTTTACCGGCAACGAACTGGAGGCCCGTGAACTGTTGCAGTTTGAGGGCTTCGTCTTAGGTATCGGCGGCGTGTCTACCTTCAAGAAGTCGCATCTGCCTGAAGTTCTGCCTGCCGTTGTGCCTCTTGACCGTATCGTGCTGGAGACGGATGCCCCCTATATGGCACCTGTGCCTTATCGTGGTCAGCGCAACGAACCAGCCTTCGTATTTGAAGTACTCCGCAAACTCGCCGAGGCCTACGGCGTCAGCGAGGAAGAAGTAGCCTGCGTCACCACAGATACTGCCAAGAGGGTTTTCTTTTGTTAAATATCCGTAAACAATTTATAATTCTCAATTTTCAATTCTCAATTTTCAATTATAAGTACTACCTTTGCACCGCTTAACGCAGGGAGAGGTGCTCGAGTGGTTGAAGAGGCACGCCTGGAAAGCGTGTAACCGGCAAAACTGGTTCGCAGGTTCGAATCCTGTTCTCTCCGCGAAAATTAGTAGAGACTGCGATGAGCAGTCTTTTTTGTTGAATATAGGTTATGAAGAATCGACTGATCATTCTACTGGTTACAGGACTCCTCTTGTTGGGACTCCCAGTAAACGCACAATCAGTGGCTCCACCTCAGGACACCACCGTTGTCGTCACATCCGACTCTACCGCCCAGGACTCTGCGTTGGCGGTGACCGTCGATGACGAGGCTCTCTTGAGTGGCGGTGAGGATCCCAATGAACAGGACGGCGGTTTCCACAAGCAGTTGAAGCGGAAGTTTATTGATGGTAATGCAGGCTTTATGTCGCTGGTGGCACTGGCTCTTGTCCTCGGACTGGCGTTTTGTATCGAGCGCATCCTCTACCTGATGATGTCGGAGATCAAGGCGAAGAAACTGATGGAGGATATCCGCTCGAAACTCGGTGAGCAGGATGTGGAAGGGGCGAAGGCACTGTGTAAGAAGACACGCGGGCCTGTGGCGAGTGTCTGCTATCACGGTCTGTTGCATATCAAACAGCCGATGGATGCCATCGAACGTGCCGTTACTAACTATGGTGGTTTGCAGGCTGCCAACCTCGAAAAGGGCTGTTCGTGGATCAAACTCTTCATCGCGATGGCACCCTCTCTTGGATTCCTCGGTACCGTCATCGGCATGGTGATGGCCTTCGACAAGATACAGATTGAGGGCGACATCAGTCCGAAGATTGTAGCCGCTGGTATGAAGGTTGCTCTGATTACCACTATCTTCGGTATTGTGGTGGCCCTTATCCTGCAACTGTTTTACAGTTATATCCTCTCGAAGATTGAGAAACTCACAGGCGATATGGAGGAGAGTGCCATCGACCTCCTTGATGCCATAGAGCAATACAAGTCAAAGGAGTCATAAAGTGCAAACTACACATTTCAAAGATGAATAGTATCGTCTCGCCCTTTATCGCCGACATCATGCTCTGGCTGATGTATATCGCGGTGGCTGCTGCCATCGTGGTAACGTTGCTGTCGGTGGTGAAGACACTGCGTATGCGGACGAAGGACGACGAAATCATCAACGGGGTGCCGCAGACACGTATCGCCTGGACAACTGCCTTCTGCTTTGTCGTCTGTCTCGTCGTCACGTGGCTCCTTGGCTCTACAGACCCCCTGACTACCAACGGCACGCTCTTCGCCAGTCATTTCTGGTTGAAGACCGTCGATATGTTTATCTATACCTCGATCATACTCATTATAGGATGTTTGGCAGGCGTCATCGTGAGCCGGTTCCGGAACTGAATACCTCATCGACGGCAGACATCTCGTTTATGCTGTTGATCTTCTTCCTCGTGACATCGTCGATGGACACGGACAAGGGGCTCATGCGTCAACTCCCGCCCCTGCCCGACGAGAAGCAACAGCCGATGGATATCAAAAAAGATCATGTGATGACAATCCGACTCGATGCACAGGACCAACTCTCCCTTGATGGTACTCTGCTCACCACCCGCCAACTCACCGAACAACTGGTGCAGCGTGTGGAACAGGATCGGTTGGAGCATGTCGTCAGCATCGAGACTGACCGCGCCACTACCTACGAGGCTTATTTTAAGGTTCAGAATGCCGTGGTGCGGGCATACACAACCCTGCGTGACCAGCGGGCCCGTACTGTCTGCGGCAAGCCTTACGCCAAACTCTCTGCCGAGGAGCGAGAGGATATAGACCATTATTACCCCCAGCGCATCAGTGAGGCCCCGCCCAAGGAGAAAGGAGGCAGCCAATGAGAAAGATGCAGAGTAAATTTATGCGTTCTCGTCGCACGATGCCTGGTCTGAACCTCGCCTCGATGCCGGATTTGATCTTTACGGTGCTGTTTTTCTTTATGCTTGTCACCCACATGCGGGATGACAATCTGAAAGTGCATTATGAAGTGCCTGCGGGTTCGGAGGTGCGTAAGATGGAGCAGAAATCTGCCGTCATCAACCTCTATATCTCGCCGGAAGGTATCCAGATAGATAACCGCCTCGTTGCCGTTGAGGGCATCGTCCCTTATATCAACGAGGTGCGCAAGGGACTTTCCGAAGAACATCAGGAACGCCTCACCGTCAGTATCAAGGCAGATAAGAAGACGCCAATGGGGGTCATCGGCGATGTGAAGCAGGAACTACAGAAAGCCTTTGCTCTGAAAGTCAACTATTCCGGTTCTGAAGGAGAATAACAAAAATCCCGCCAGACGGCGGGATTTTTCACTTATTATTGTTTCAAGAGATTGAGTTTCTGCTTCGGGGCGAGGGCATTGGTGGTCTTTTCCGTATATTCCGCAATTTTCGCCTCGGCGGTGCAGCGGATGTCTCGGGAAGAGGCGCCGATGCGGAAGGTATAGGTACCTGCCTCAGTGAGCCACTGCGAATTGGCCTCGTCGAAGGAGGCAAGGTCACGTACAGGAATCGTCATTGTGAGGGTCTGGCTCTCGCCGGGCTGCAACTCACGGGTCTTGGCGAAGGCCTTCAACTCCTGGGCGGGCTTTTCCAGTCGGCCCTTCGGAGCAGTGACATAGACCTGTGCCACTTCCTTACCACTGACACTACCACTATTCTTAACAGTGATGCTAACATCGACGCTCTGACCCTTGGCCTTGACCACAGGCTTCGAGAACTCGAAAGTGGTGTAGGAGAGACCATAGCCGAAGGGATAGGCCACGTTACGATTGAAGGTGTCGAAGAAACGATAGCCTACGTAGATGTCTTCCTCGTGGTTTGTATAAGCGTGACCTGGGATGGGCTGTCCATTGCCTAACATCTGCAAAAGACTGTATTCGTCGATAGCACCAGGGAAATTCTTCGTAGAGGCATGATCAGTGGCGGCGATGGGCCAGGTCATCGTCAGTTTGCCGGAGGGATTAACCTTGCCGGTAAGCAGGTCTGCTATAGAGTTGCCGCCTTCCATACCAGGCTGCCAGGCACAGAGAATGGCATCGGGATAGCCACTCCAAGAAGCCGTCTCGATGACGCTTCCTGAGTTGATGATGACGACTACTGGCTTGCCTGCGGCATGGAAGGCCTGACAGATGTCGACAATGAGTTGGTGCTCCTCAGGGATAAGGTTGAACTCAGTCTGGATGTCGCGATCGATACCCTCACCGGCCTGTCGTCCGATAGTGATGATGGCGGCATCGGCTCCCCGTACTTCCTTCTCGACGGCAATGGGTGAGAGGCTGATTTCGGGGTATTTCTGCTGTCCCATAGCCTCCGTTTGGAACCACTTGGCTGGATGGCGCTCTGCCTGGAATTTTACCCGTGCATAGGCGATGTATTTGCGGTAGATGTCGGTAAGGGTCTCACTCGACTTGATGCCGGCGTTCTTCAGTCCCTCCAGCATATCGACTACGTATGGCGGATGCACGCAGCCGGAGCCTGTACCGCCAGAAAGGAAGTCGTAGGAGTTCTCACCGAAGAGGGCAACACTCTTGATGTTCTTCCAAGGCAGGGTGCCATTGTTCTTCAACAGCACGATACCCTCGTTGGCACTCTGACGAGTGATGGCGGCATGAGCCGTGAAATCAGGCTTGTTGGAGGCGGGATACTTACGGAAACTTGGTGTCTTAACGATGTATTCCAGCATACGGCGTACGTTGCGATCCACATCGGCGATGGCGAGTTTGCCATTCTTTACACCGTCGATGATTTCCTGCACCTGGGCGGGTTGTCCGGGTTCCATGAGGTCATTGCCGGCCTGTACCTCACTGACGGTGGTAAGTCCTTGACGGATACCAATCCAGTCGGTCATCACGATACCTTTATAGCCCCAGTCATCGCGAAGGATGCTGGTCAGGAGATCGCGGTTACCCATCGAGTGGACGCCGTTGATGAGGTTATAGGATGCCATGATGGTCCACGGATTACTCTCGCGGACGGCAATCTCAAAGCCTCGGAGATAGATCTCGCGTGCTGCCCGCTGGGAGAGCCTTTCGTCGACACTGGTGCGATCTGTCTCCTGTGAATTGACAGCGAAGTGCTTGGCAGAGACACCCACATCTTCTTTCTGCACACCGTTGATATAGGCGGCGGCAATTTTACCCGTCAGGAAGGGGTCTTCGCTATAGTACTCAAAGTTACGTCCGCAGAGCGGATTGCGGTGCAGATTCATACCTGGGCCGAGAATAACGTCGCAACGGTATTCCTTGGTCTCGTTGCCGATGGCCTGTCCTACCTGTCCCACCAGTTCAGTGTTCCATGTCGAGGCGAGGCAAGAGCCGATGGGGAAGGCGGTTGCATAGAAGGTCTGATCGGTACCCCTACGGGTGGGGTTGATGCGGACACCGGCAGGACCGTCCGTCAGCACAGTGGCAGGGATGCCAAGTCGCGGGATTCCTGGGGTGGTACCTGCAGCACCTGCTACGAGGGTAGCCTCACCACCCACAACGGCGTTGGCACTGAAAAAATTGTTGGCAGCACCTACGAGGAGTTTGGCTTTCTCTTCGAGGGTCATGGCTTTGAGTACCTCATCGATGTTGTCGGCACTCAGTTTGGGCTGGGCATTCATTGTCATTGCGAATGTGGTTGCTAAGAAGCAAGTTGTTAGTAATTTTTTCATTATTGTTGGTTTTTTAAAAGGGTTTCTAGGAGAACCTATGATGTCCTAGGATTGCCTAGGCTTTCCTATGGGAAAATCTTGAATTCATAGCCCTGCTCTTTCAGCCATTGTATGCTCTTGGGGAGGGCGGTGCGAAGTTTTTCGATACTCTTTAATGAGTCGTGGAAGGTGATAATAGAACCGTTGCGCGTATATTTTTTGACATTATTCACGACATCCTCAGCAACGAGCCACTTGGAGTAGTCACGGGTCACGACATCCCACATCACAATCTTATATTTCCGACTCAGCCAGGCATATTGTGTCAGACGCATCCAGCCATGTGGCGGACGGACATAACGGCTGTGGATATAGGTGTTAGCCTTCTCCACATTGTAACTGTATTCCTTGATGGAATGGCGGATGCCGCCCAGGTGGTTGTGGGTGTGGTTACCTACCTGATGCCCCTCCGCCTTGACGCGCTCATACAGTTCGGGATACTTCCTGACATTGTCACCCACCATGAAGAATGTCGCCTTTATCCCATGCTCTTTCAGAACGTCGAGGATAAAGGGTGTCGCCTCTGGGATAGGGCCGTCGTCGAAGGTCAGATAGACGGCCTTCTCGTGACGGTCCATTCTCCAATAGGCTTTCGGATAAAGCCAACGGAGGTAGATGGCGGGTTGTTCAATAATCATTCGCTAAACGAGCCTCCTTTTGAGTAGTAAATTTCAGAGAGTTCCTGCAACTGGTTCTCCATTTGTTTGCTCTTCTTCGCATCGACTTGGTCTTGCAGGTTCAGCAACTGGTTCATGATATAGAGATTGATCATGCACTCGCGCTGTGAACTGGCGAAGCGGGTGCCGTCGAGCGAGCAGTACCACTGGATATACTGCGACGACTTCTTCCAGAGTTGGTCAATCAGTTCCTGTGCTTTCTTGTTCTGGTCTGTTTCTGCATAGGCACGAGCCAGGTCGAGTGAACCGCTCTGGTAGTCGTGCGGCACGTTGTAGGCAGGAATCTCCTTCTCTGCTTTGGCGAGAACGGCCTTCACCTTGTCGGTCTTGCCTTCGTCGAGGAGGTTGGTGGCCAGCATGGACATCAGACGACGGTGGGTGTAGCACATCCGCATCACCGTTTCATCAAGGTAGATGCCTGGCTTGTCGATACCACCGTACTTGTACTTGTTCATCAAGTTGTCATATGTCTTCTCCGTATCAAACTGCTTGGTACCCTCCATGGGAACCAGGTCGCCGCGTTCGTTAGTGTAGTGTGTGCGGAATGGCGTGATGCGGTTGGCAAGACCCTCCTGAACAAAGTGTTCACCGAGGTTCATATAGTTCTCTGAGCCCACGGTGGTGGCCACATAGATGGGCCTTGTCCAGTTGCACTGGGCAATCATCTCCAACATCATCAGATCACCCTTGTAGAGGGCACTCTTGCCTTTCAGCGAGATCACCATCCTGTCGGGGATGCTATCGGCAGCCATCATCATACCACTCTTACGGACGGCTTCCTTGTCGATGGTGACATAAACAGTATCCGTGGGGATGACATGCAGTTCGCTGTTCTTGGTGCGCACCCAGTTCTTGAGGATATTCTTCAGTTCGAAAGGCTCCTCGCCGAATTGTGCGGCAGCCTCTAGGGGCTGTTCCTTATAGAGTTGCAGCACCTGTTGTTTCAGCGACGGATCCACCGATACGTATTCATTCGTGCCGGCACAGTATTCCAGACGGCTCCATGTGATGGGTACCGACGGGGAGTCGTATGCTGGACGGCGCATCTGGTCGATGTACCAGTCGGTTTGCAGATAAGAGAGGTTGCAGACGCGGGCATCGGTACGCACACTCTCAGTGTCCTGATTGTACCAGAGCGGGAAGGTGTCATTATCACCATTGGTGAAGATGATGGGGTTGCCGCTCTCCTGTAAAGTCATCAGGTAGTTCTGTCCAAAGTCACGACAACAGTAGCGGCCGGAGCGATCGTGGTCGTCCCAGGTCTGAGAGGCCATCTGGATAGGTACCACGAGACATGCTAGGGAAACTATGGATGTCAGGATGAGGTTCTCTTTCTTCATCTTGCGGTTGAGCCAGTCGATGATGGCTGCCACACCCATACCGCACCAGATGGCGAAGGCATAGAAGGAACCTGCGTAAGCATAGTCGCGCTCACGGGGCTGCATCGGGGTCTGATTCAGATAGACTACGATGGCCAATCCTGTCATGAAGAAGAGGAAGAATACCACCCAGAACTGGCGGATACCGATGGGGTCGTCTATCAGTTTCTCGCCTACCTTTCGCTTACGGGTGTACCAGGCCTGCCAAAAGAGACCCAGCAGACCGAGTATCAGCGGCATGCAGTAGAACACATTATGTCCCTTGTTCTCCTTCAGGTCGTCGGGCAGCATGTTCTGGTTACCGAGACGGGCATCGTCGATGAAGGAGAAACCTGTGATCCAGTTACCGTGTTCCAGTTCGCCGTTGCCCTGTATATCGTTCTGTCGTCCGGCGAAGTTCCACATGAAATAACGCCAGTACATGAAGTTACACTGGTAGGAGAGGAAGAAACGGATGTTTTCCAGTTGCGATGGCACCTTGATCATCATCGGCTCGCCGCAGCGGTCGTAGGGCACTTCTGTACCATCCACGCCTCCCATCCAACTCTCGTAGGCAGCGGCATGGGCAGCGTCGTACATACGGGGGAAAAGCATGTTCTGGGCATATTTGTATTCATCCTTCGTTCGCACGATGAAGTACGAGTCCTTCTCGTCGGCAGAAGCCTTTTCCTTGCGCTGGTAGACGGGCTTGCCCTTCGACATGACGGGACGGCACATATTTCCTTCTACCGTCAGTGCCACCTGCGAGGTGTAGGCAGGCCCGTAGAACAGCGGACGGTTACCGTACTGTTCGCGCCCTAAGTAGTCGCCCAGGGTAAAGATGTCCTCCGGAGAGTTCTGGTCCATCGGCGGGTTGGCCGAGGAACGGATGACAATGAGGGCGTATGTGGAGTAGCCGATCATCAGCATCAGCATACAAAGCAGTATCGTGTTTTTGGCACGGGCAGAGATTAAAGGCAGTTTCTCACGTGTCATTTTCAGCACGAACCACAGGGCTGCGAGTACCACGATACCAATGATGAAGGCTGTCCATCCCCAGCCGTAGAACGGGATGCCAAGCATACCGAAGGCCAACAGGAAAGCGATATTCTGTACGGTCAAACTGTGCTTCTGCGTCTGCGTCTCGTAGACGGCCCAGATAACGGTGGCTACCAACAGGATGATATAGATGATTTCACCCGTATTGAAGGGCATACCGAGGGTGTTGACGAAGAACAACTCAAACCAGCCGCCCACGGTGATAATGCCTGGCACTACGCCATAGAGCACAGCAGCGAGGATTACCACGGAGACACCCAGGGCAATGAGCGAGCCTTTCAGATTGGCATTGGGGAAACGACGGTAGTAGTATACCAACCCGATGGCAGGCACGCATAGCAGGTTCAACAGGTGGACACCTACAGAGAGTCCCGTCATATAGGCTATCAGCACCAGCCAACGGTCACTATGGGGTTCGTCGGCCTGGTCTTCCCATTTCAGGATGAGCCAGAATACCACAGCCGTGAAGGCCGAGGAGTAGGCATAGACTTCACCTTCGACAGCAGAAAACCAGAACGTGTCGCTGAATGTATATATCAAGGCTCCTACAAGTCCGGAAGCCTCAATCATAATCATCTTCGATAGCGTCATCTCCTCCCACTTGTCAATGAGTAGACGGCGCACCAAGTGTGTGATACTCCAAAAGAGGAAGAGAATACACGTGGCTGACAGCAGTGCACTCATCATGTTCACCATCATTGCCACTTGTGTCGGATCGCTGGCAAATTGCGAGAATAGGTTGGCTGTCAGCATGAAGAATGGTGCCCCAGGGGGGTGACCTATTTCCAGTTTGTAACCGGTTGTGATAAACTCAGGACAGTCCCAGAACGAGGCTGTCGGCTCAATCGTGGAGCAATAGACGAAGGCGGCAATAAAAAACGCGAGCCAGCCGAGGACATTGTCCACCAGTCTGAATTGTTTCATCTAAAAACTATCTATTTTAACGTTAAAACCCAAATTCGGTTGCAAAGGTACGAAATAATTGTGAATTGAGCATTGTGCTTTGTGAATTATTTACCGTCCCTCTACATAAATTAACGTTATAGGAATAATCCCACGCCATAGATTAATATAATGTAGCGAAAAATCTTTCCGAGGGTGATGGCGATGAAGGTGATGACGATGTTGGAGCGCATCAGACCCAAGGCGATGGTGATGGCACTACCCAGAACAGGCAGGAAGGCGAAGAATCCCATCCAGGCGCCGTGACCTGCCAGGAAGCGGTGCGCCTTCTCAAGACTCTCCTTGCTGACATGCAGATATTTCTCAATCCACTCCATCTTCCCCATACGCCCTACGAAGTAGTTGACGATGCTGCCCAATACATTGCCGATGGTGCCGTAGACCATCAGCAACCACGGGTCGAGTCCCGTCGCCATAAGACCAATCATCACAGCCTCGCTGGAGAACGGAAAGAAACTGCCGGCTAGGAAGGCGGCCAGCAACATGCCCCAGTAGCCGTACTGCGTCAGAAAATGAACGATGAACTCCATAGGGTGAAGGCAGTCAGCAGCAAGGCAATGCCCAGGATGATGCAGAAGGCGATATTGGTGAGTCGGGTGTAGGTGAGTGCTATGAAATGGCCGATGAGGGGACTCGTAGCGATGATAATGACACGCAGCAAAAGGTCTTCATGCTGTGGCTGGGCTATCAGGAAGACCATTGCCACGACATCGAGAAAGGCCAGACTGTAATATATCTGGCGGATGCGGATCTTATCGTTGAAACTGGTGCGCAGATAGTGGATCAGTCCCGTCACAAATAGGCTGACGAGGAAGGCAAAGGTCAGAATGTGGGAAAGACTGAGGGTGGTATAGTCGAAGGGGAATTGGAAGTCGCCCAGCGGTGCGAAATGCTGCCATAGGGGCTCGAAGTTACCTTCGTAGTGCCAAAGTATCCATGCCAACATGCCCCAGTAGGGTAGGAAGATGCCCAATAGGGATGCCAGGAAGGTGCGCCCCGTCAAGGTGAAGACGAAGAACATCATCATGATCCAATAGATGGGTATGAACCAAAGCGTGTGTACTTCCACCAAACTACCGAGACTGAGGAAGACGAATGTATAGAAGGTGAGGCCCACAGACTCCTTGTCCTGATAGGAATGGAAGAGGGGGAGCAGGCTGGCGATGAGACATAGTTGGGCAAAGGCTCCTTTGATGGAGGGGAACAGATAGCAGGCGATACAGGAGAGGATGACGAAGGCTGCCGACACGGAACGGCTGTAGATACGGATTAGCACGTTGCTGTTGTTGAGTTCCACCATCAGATAGGTGGACACGACAAAGCAGGCGAACTGCCCCCACCACTGCTGAGGGAGCAGCCCGCACAGGAGCCAGATAACGATACCGTAGGCAGCAACGGCTGGGAGCGTGAAGCGGCTCTCAGCCACCTTGTTCTGAAATCTCTTGATCACGTCTTACAGGTCGGCGCCTATGTCGTGGCGGAAATACTTGTCAGTGAACTGAATCTTCTGGGCCTCCTCGAATGACTTCTGAAGGGCCTCGGCCTTGTCCTTGCCATAACTGCTGACAGCGATGACGCGTCCTCCGGCTGTGACAACCTCGCCGCCCTTCATTGCCGTGCCACTATGGAAGGTGATTGAACCTTCCACCTGATCGATGCCGCTGATAGGATAGCCCTTCTTGTAAGCCTGCGGATAACCGCCGCTGACGAGCATCACACACACAGCGGCACGGGGGTCAAACTCGATAGGACGCTTGTCGAGATCGCCCTTGGCGACACCTTCAAACAAATCCACGATGTCGCTCTTCAAGCGCAGCATTACACTCTCTGTCTCTGGGTCGCCCATACGGCAGTTGTATTCGATGACGTATGGCTCAGGCTCGCCAGTAGGCGTGTTGGTGCGGTTGATGAGTCCGAAGAAGATAAATCCCTTGTAGTCGATACCATCAGCAGCCAAGCCCTCTACCGTCGGACGGATGATGCGGTCTTCTACCTTCTGCATCCATTCCTTCGTGGCGAAGGGAACGGGTGTCACACTGCCCATGCCGCCTGTGTTCAGGCCTGTGTCGTGTTCTCCGATACGCTTGTAGTCCTTTGCCTCAGGCAAAATCTTATAGTGCTGACCGTCGGTAAGAACAAAGACCGAGCACTCGATGCCACTCATAAACTCCTCGATGACCACTCGACTGGAGGCATTGCCGAACATACCGCCCAACATCTCCTGCAGTTCTTTTTTTGCCTCGTCGAGGGTAGGCAGTATCAGCACGCCCTTGCCTGCGCAGAGTCCGTCTGCTTTCAGTACGTAAGGCGGCTGGAGTGTCTCAAGGAACTTCAGTCCCTCCTCCAAATGCTCGCCATCGAAGGTCTGGTAGCAGGCGGTGGGGATGTTGTGGCGCTGCATGAAACTCTTGGCAAAGTCCTTCGAGCCTTCCAGTACGGCACCCGCCTTCGAGGGGCCGATCACCGGGACGCCCTTTGTACGACTGTCGGCCTTCAACTCGTCGTAGATACCCTTCACCAGCGGGTCTTCGGGGCCTACTACAACCATGCTGACGGCATTCTTCACACAGAACTGTTTGATGGCTTCGAAGTCATCTGCCTTCATCGCTACGTTCTCGCCTACGTTGCTGGTTCCTGCATTACCTGGGGCAATGTAGAGTTTCTCACACTTGCTGCTCTGAGCGATTTTCCATGCAAGGGCGTGCTCTCGTCCGCCACTGCCTAACAATAAAATCTTCATATCGTTATTTTAAATAATCTTCGAAATACTGGGTGATGCGCTCATGCAGATGCACTGAGGCATGTCCTCGCATATTATGTTCCTCACCGGGATAGGCGAAGAAGTCAGGCTGAGTACCCGCCTTGACGCAGGCATCGAGGAACGACAGACAGTGCTGGGGAACGACGGTGTTATCGTTGTAGCCTGTGATGATCTGCAGTTTCCCCTTTAGGTTTTTCGCCTTGCTGATGAGGCTCGTCTTGGCATAGCCTTCAGGATTGCTCTGGGGCGTACCCATATAGCGTTCGCCGTACATCACCTCATACCATCTCCAGTCGATGACAGGGCCTCCAGCCACGCCCACTTTGAACACGTCGGGATAGTTGGTCATCAGTGAGATGGTCATAAACCCACCGAAACTCCAGCCGTGGACACCGAGGCGGTTCATATCGACGTATGGTAGGCTGCGCAGATAATCAACGCCCTTCATCTGATCTTGCATCTCAATCTGGCCGAGTTGATGGAAGGTAGCCTGCTCGAAGTCACGACCCCGATACTGGCTTCCCCGATTGTCGAGGATAAAGACGATATAGCCTTTCTGTGCCATATAGGTCTCCCAGGTGCGAGAGGCCCAGTGCCAAGAGGCCTGTATATTGTTGGCATGAGGGCCACCATAGACATATACCACTGTGGGGTATTTCTTCTCAGGGTTAAAGTCGGCGGGTTTTACCATCCTATAATAGAGGTCGGTCTTACCGTCAGCCGCCTTGATGCTGCCACACTCGAAGATGGGCTGCTGGTAATCTACCCAGGGGTCTTCTGCCTCTAAGAGGTTCGTGTGGCGAGGGGTCTTGGGGGTCAGGTCAACCACATCGATGACACGGGGTCTTGTGGGGGTGGAGAATCTGTCGATAAGATAATTCCCCGATGGTGATAACTCACCGTTGTGAACCCCATCCACCATTCCCAGTTGTTTGATGGCACCTGTCATGCTGACGCTGTAGAGACGGTGGTGCAGGGGATGTTCCTTGTTGGCTTTGAAAATGATGGTTTTCTGCTTCTTGTTGAAGCCTACGACATCCATAACCACCCACGGGCCACAGGTCAGTTGTTTGAGACACTCGCCTTGGGTGTTATATAAATAAAGGTGGTTGTAGCCGTCGCGCTGACTCTGCATCAGGAACTTCGTATCGTCCCAAGGCAGGAACTGGATGGGATGCAGCGGTTCCACATATTTGTCACTTGTCTCGCGATAAAGTTCTTGCATCCCTCCGGTAGCAAGCGGTGAACCGATTACTGCGATGCGTTCGCCTGTCTCTGCGTTATAGGATACTAGGCGACAATCGTTCTGGCCTCGGTTCAGTTCGAACAGATAGACGCTTTTGCTGTCAGGACTCCAGGCGATATTGGTGAAATAGCAGATATTCTGAAGCGCTTCCGGAGAAACATCGGTGACAGGTGTTTGCAGGTAGATGGTCTTTTGCGTGCACAGGTCGTAGATGCCAATGGTGACGACATGGGTCTTACCACCTGCCATCGGGTATTTGTCAGGTTCGTAGGTGGCAGGGCAGGGGTCTATACAGGGATTGATGTTGACCTGCGGATAATCCGTCACCATACTCTGATCCATGCGGTAGAAAGCCAGACGCTGTCCGTCAGGGCTCCAGAAAGTGCCTTTCTCGATACCAAACTCATTACGGTGTACGCTCTGTCCATAGACAATCTCACGACTACCGTCAGTGGTCAACTGGTGCTCGTGCCCTTCACCGTCTGCTACATAGAGTTGATGGCTCTTGATGTAGGCTGTCGCTTTCGAGATGGGGTTCCAGTCTTCAGCAGATTCTTTTATGGTACTGTCTTGCCAGACAACCTGTTTTTCCTTGAAATCTACCAGGATGACTGCCTTTCTGTTGCCGACTTTTACAATAGGCTTTTCGGGATAGGGGAAGGTGGCGTTCATCAGGTGCCGTACGTATTTCTCATCATCACTCTCGGCCCATTTGTTGATGTCGTCGAGGGTGAAGAGCAGTTCCTTCTTTCCTGTCTTTGTGTCGATGGTATAGCACTCTTCTACATCCGTCTGTATCAGTTGATCACCCCACCAGGTCAGCCACATATTTTTGGGCTGGAACTTGTGGTAGTTCGTACCACCGAAGTTCAGGTCTTCAAGGGTGAAAAATTTGTCTTGCGCAGCCAATGACACGGGAGTGAAAAGTGATAAGTGAGAAGTGATAAGTATAAACAGTAGGTATTTAATCTTCGTCATCGTCAAACCTCCTTTTGCTTTTTTCAAATTTCCGTACGGCTTTGTCCGTCTTTCTGTTGTTGCGGTCAAAGCGCCCCTTACCGTCTTTGCGGTCGAAACGCTTCCCGTCTTTGCGGTCGAATCGTCCTTTGCCGTCTTTTCTTTCAAGGCGCTTGCCATTGTCATTCCTTTCTTGACGATCCTCTCGACGGGGTTTTCGCTCAGGTTTCTCCAGATCATGGTGATGGAACGTGAAAGTGCGGATGTCTGCTTCCTCGTTCTGTTCCGTTTCCTCCAAACGCTGCTTGAACTCACGTTCTTTCTTGAAACGGTGCTTCTGAGCCATCTCGCGCTTTTCCTCATCAGTCTTCACAATGCCGCCTTCGTGTCGGAAGTCTTTCAATTTGCCGTCGAACATCTGGTATCTGCGGAACTCGCATTCCAGAGAGCCATTATAGAGAGGAATTTTAATACTTGGTTTCAGACCGATCTGCTCGAAGCACTCCTCTCGGTAAGAGAGTATCCAAGCGTCGTTGCCTTTGAACTGATGCTTCAGGCGTTCACCAATCATCTTATAGGTGCCGAGCAGGTCGGGTGTGGAGATGCGTTCTCCGTAGGGTGGGTTGGTAATGATGACACTCTTGTGTTTGGGCTGTACGAAATCTTTGAAGTCTTGCTGCTCGATGGTAATGGCGCTCGACAGTCCTGCTGCTTTCACATTCATACGAGCCGTATTGACGGCCTTCATCTCAATGTCGTAGCCATAGATATGGTGTTTGAACTCCCGTTCCTGACTGTCATCGTTGTATATCTCGTCGAAAAGATCTGCATCGAAGTCAGACCATTTCTCGAAGGCATACTCCTTGCGGAAGAGCCCTGGTGCCATGTTTCTGGCGATGAGAGCCGCCTCGATGAGGAGGGTGCCTGAACCGCACATCGGATCGATGAAGTCCGTATCGCCCTGCCAGCCAGACATCAGAATCATGCCAGCAGCCAATACCTCATTGAGTGGTGCTTCCACACTTTCCTGACGGTAGCCACGACGGTGGAGCGACTCGCCACTGGAATCGAGGCTGAGGGTGCAGTGGTCCTCTGCGATATGTATGTTCAGGCGGATATCGGGGTTGGCCACAGAGATGTTGGGGCGTTTGCCTGTCTTCTCGCGGAACTGGTCCACGATGGCATCTTTAACCTTATAAGCAACGAATTTGGAATGTCTGAACTCTTCTGAGAAGACCACCGCATCAACGGCGAAAGTCTTTTCTGGTTCCAGGTAATTAAGCCAGTCTGTCTTCTTTATTTCTTCGTAGACATCATCGGCACTCTTGGCTTTGAAGTGCCGGATGGGTTTCAGTATTCTGATTGCGGTGTGCAATTGGAAGTTGGCACGGTACATCATCTCCTTGTTACCTGTAAACGAAACCATCCGTCTACCAATCTGTACGTTGTTGGCTCCTAACTGAGCCAGTTCTTTCGCCAGCACAGGTTCCAGTCCCATGAACGTTTTGGCGATTAATTCAAATTCTTGTTCCATTTTTGTTATATGTGGAAATACCAATATAAAAGTTGATATTTGTCGACTTTTCGAGTGCAAAGTTAATGCAAGTTAGGCAAAAAAACAAATAAATCGCAAAAAAATACCTTATATTTTGTGTGATTCCGTTTTTTTTCTTAATTTTGCCACGTCAACAGTCACGATTATGGCAGAGATCATTCTATCTTTCTCTTTGCACAACGTCACGTCCGTTCAGATTATGTGGATTCTGGGGGCAGTCTTCTTCCTGCTCCTGATAATCCTGATTTACCGTCAGTATGTTAAGAGGCGGCAATTGAAAAATGACTTGTCAGAACTTGAGAAGATGATGCAGAGTAATGTGGAGTATGAGTTTGTACTGAAAGCCATGCATCTGGCCACCTGGCATGTGAACCCCAAGATGCGGACGGTGTTTTTCGATAATGACTATCGCGAAGATACAGGCAACTTTATTCCAGAGGCCGGCACCAATATCGATGATTGGGTGTTGCAACTTTTTCCAAATGATCAGTCAAGGGTGGGAAAGGCACTCGATGAGATATGTCTGGGTGAGACGGATGTCTTTTACCAGCAGTATCAGGTCAAGTCTGTCATTCCTGGTAAGTCGTATTGGGAGGAGAGTTATGCGACTATTGGAGAGCGCGATGCTGACGGAACCCCCTTGAAGATTGTGGGTGCCTCTATGCGTATCGACAATCGTAAGGATATGGAGAATGCCCTGATCCAAGCCCGTAACAAGGCTCAGGAGAGTGACCGTTTGAAGACGGCCTTTCTGGCGAACATGGGCCATGAGATCCGTACGCCTCTTAATGCCATTGTCGGCTTTGCCGATCTGTTGCCAGTGGTGCAGAGTGAGGAGGATCGCAACCAGTTGATTCAGGAAATCCAGAACAACAACCAGAAACTGCTGCGAATCATCAACGGACTGGTCAGCATGTCGGAGATAGAGGCTGGCGCTAATAGTCTGGCGTTGAATGTCGTCGACCTGAATTCCCTGCTGTCGGAGATGCAGGAGCGTATTCAGGTGGGTACGGAAGTGCCTATCTTGCTGCAATTGCCGCAAAAGGAGATGCTGATCCATTCTGACTTGGAGAAATTGAAAACCATCATGGAGCACTTCCTGACGAATGCCATTAAGTTCACGACGTCAGGTACCATCACTATGGGCTATGATGTGGAAGACAACCATGTGCGTCTCTGGGTTCGTGATACAGGAAAGGGCATTGCGAAGGATGACCAGGAGCGTATCTTTGAGCGCTTCGTGAAGATCGACGAATATGTGCCTGGTACCGGCCTTGGCCTTTCTGTGGTCAAGTCGCATGCCCGGCAACTTGGTGGTACGGTGGGTGTGGAGTCGGAATTGGGGGAGGGCTCCCGTTTCTGGGTTTTGCTGCCCCTTACATAATGCTTCGTATGCGACATCTCATCTGTCTTTTATTTCTGTTGATGATGCCGTCTGCTGTGATGCTGGCGCAGGATTTTTCTGTGGCTCCGCTCAGTGACTCCCTCTTTGCACGGATGCAGGGACGGTCTTATCCTAAGGGCTGTACCGTGCCTCGTAGTGATTTGCGTCATGTCCGTGTGCTCCATGTCGATGCACAGGGAAAAGTCCACAAGGGCGAACTAGTCTGCAACAAGGCTATCGCCCAGGATCTCGTCGAGATTTTCCGCCGCCTCTATCAGGCGCGCTATCCGATTGAGAAGATCCGGCTGATAGATGACTATGAGGCCGACGATGAGCAGTCGATGAGAGACAATAATACCTCCAGTTTCTGCTACCGTACCGTCTCTGGCACGAAGAAACTCTCCAAGCATGCTTTGGGAATGGCTGTCGATATCAATACACGCTACAATCCCTATGTGCGGAAAGGGGCTGACGGGCACCAACTGGTCTCTCCCGACAATGGCCTTCCCTATGCCGACCGTCAGAAGACCTATCCCTACAAGATTGTCAAGGGCGACCTGCTCTACCGGCTCTTTATCCAGCACGGTTTCAAGTGGGGCGGTAACTGGCGCACCATGAAGGATTACCAGCATTTCGAAAAATAACGGGCACCTGTGCAACTTTTCCGCTGTCGCGAACGTCAAACACCTAGAAACGAAACAAAGAAACAGAAACAGCGATGAAAACAACAAAGTACGTAATGCGCAGCCTCCTGCTGCTGTTGATGGCCCAGACCGTCGTGTCGTGTATCTATAGAAGTGGCTCTTGGGATAACGGCCCAAAAGTGGTAAAGACCCGTCCCCTGAAGGGATTCGACAAGATCGCCATTATGGGATCCCCCTCTGTCTATTATTTCCAGGCCGATACTTACCACGTCAGCGTGAAAGGCCCGGAAGAGGCGGTGAAGAAGATAGTTACCGACGTCGAGGATGGCACTCTTGTCATTCGCAACAAGGGGAAGATCGGCATATTCAACGTGTCCTTTGGCGATATGGGCGATGTGACCGTGCATGTCGGTTCGCCCGACCTGACCAGCGTCAGCCTGAGTGGCTCCGGCGACTTCGTCTGCGAGGGTGATCTGGATACCGACGAGATGCAAATCTCCCTCCGAGGCTCCGGCGACATCACCTTCGATAAGATCATCTGCGATCACTGTGAGACGGAACTGATTGGTTCCGGCGATATCAGGGTCAAGCGTCTGGAGGCCATCACGTCGGATATCACCCTCGTCGGCTCCGGTGATATGGAGGTGTGGCACAGAAACGTCGATAATTCGGACATCACCCTGCGCGGCTCCGGCGACATCACCGTCCATTTCGAGGAGGGCTGCAAGAAGGTGGATTGTCAGATGAGTGGCTCCGGCGACATCTGCCTGGAGGGTAAGGTCGAGCAGATGAATAAACACAAGTCTGGCTCCGGCGATATCGATACAGATAGATTGACCATCGTGAAATAAATCACAAGAATCCCCGAAAGCCTTTCGACTTTCGGGGATTTAAAATCTATAATGTTTTGGTATACTAATTTTACTCGAACATCTTACCCACACGGCGGACGGGATCGTAACCCTTCCACTTCCAGAGTTTCGACATGTCTTCGAGCGACTTACCCTTAGTCTCGGGCACCAGTCGCCAGACGAACAGGGCTGCAATGACGCAGATGAGACCGTAGAGGCCGTAGGTGAACCAGTGGCCGAAGTCATCGCCCTCGGTCAGGTGCATGTTGAACATCGGCACGAAGGTGGAACTGACGATGAAGTTGAAAATCCACTGGAAAGCCACTGCCACAGCCACAGCCTGGCCACGGATGGTGTTGGGGAATATCTCGGCGATGAGCACCCAGCAGATGGGACCCCACGAGAACATGAAGCATGCCGAATAGAGGAGCAGCGAGGCGGCTGTAACCAGAGCCAAACTCTCATTGCCGAAGGTGACGGCTACACCGAAGGCACCCAGAGCCATACCCAGCGAACCCCAGATGAGCAGTGGCTTGCGTCCCCACTTCTCGACGGTGAAGATGGCCACGAGTGTGAATGAGATATTGATGATACCCATGAAGACAGTCAGCATCATCGGGTCGTCCATACCCATATCACCGAAGATACGCGGTGCGTAGTAGAGCACGGCGTTGATACCCACAGCCTGCTGGAACACGCTAAGCATGATGCCGACGAAGATACACAAGGCACCGTAGGTCATGATAGGCTCTATCTTGATCTTGATGGTCTCCTTGATGCGCTGCAAGACATATTCGCCACGCTCGCTACCATTGATGCGTTGCAGTATTTGGAGGGCCTTGTCGTTCTTGCCGACAGATACGAGGTAACGTGGGGTCTCTGGTACGAAGCAGATGAGCAGGGCGAAGAGACCTGCAGGTACGGCCTCGGAACCGAACATATAGCGCCAACCCGTTTCCACTGTCCACACGGCTCTCGGATCAAGGGCGGCGAGGCCTTTGCCCATATCTTCAACCAGCGGCTGGATATGGTCGCCAAGGATGAAGAAGTTGACGAAATAGACCACCAACTGACCGAAGATGATGGCGAATTGGTTACACGACACGAGCATGCCACGGATGTTTGACGGGGCCACCTCGCTGATGTACATGGGGCAGATGGCTGATGCCAAGCCTACACCAATACCACCGATGACGCGGTAGATATTGAACATGATGAGCAATGAATAGGACGGATGACCATACTCAAAGAAAAGGAACTCCGGGTCCATTGAGCCGAGGGCTGAGATGAAGAAGAGGATACCTGCGATGATAAGTGACTTCTTTCGTCCAAGGTTCGTAGCCAGGAAACCAGAGAATGCCGAGCCGATGATACAGCCGATGAGGGCTGAGGCAGAGGTGAAACCGTGCCAGCCGTCGGTGTAGGCGAAATCCTTGGATTCCATGAAAAATGCCTGGAGACCCTTCTCGGCTCCAGAAATCACTGCGGTGTCATAACCGAAGAGCAGGCCACCGAGTACGGCGACCATCACGATACTAAAGAGGTAGGCCTTGCTACCATGTTCTGATTGTTGATTCATAATGTTATTGTTGTTGAATAATTCTATGCATCTATGTCCCTGATTTTCGAAAATTCTGTGCAAAAATAAAGTTTTTCTGTGAAAAAACCAAATATTTTGCCTATTATGCGTGATTTTTTTGCAGGTTGTTTGCTTGTCTCCCGTTTTTTTTCTACTTTTGTAGCAATTATTAATGAAGAGACTCTAAAATGAAACGACTATTTCCTCTATTGATTGCAAGTTTGATGTTGGCCGTTGCTGATGCCGGCATTATTCCTGATATGAAGTTCCGACGACTTGACACCCGCGAGGGATTATCAAACTCGATGGTGAGCAGTATCCTGCGTGACTCAAGAGGCTATGTGTGGCTGGGAACTGGCTACGGACTGAATCGCTATGACGGCTACCGGATTCGTACTTATTTCTCGTACGACAAGGATACCACCTCGCTGCGGAACAATCGTGTGGACGAGATACAGGAGGGCTATGGTGGACGGCTCTGGCTGAAACAGGGCATGAACTACTCCGTCTATGATCCAGTGACGGAAAAGGTGGATCGTACACCTTCCCGCTGGTTGAACCAACAGGGGATAGTTGGAAGCATTGAAAGTATTCATCTTGACTCGAAGAAAAACTATTGGGTCAAGACCTACGAGGATGGTTTCTATTATTACGACCCTGTCACCAAGAATTTGAAGCACTTTAAGTTTGGCTATGGCGAGGACGAGTTCCCCAAGGAGTTCGGTGTCTCGGCCTATACGGAGAGTAAGGATGGTATGATCCTTGTCTCAACCTATGGCGAATTGTTGTGTATCGACGGCCCTAACGGAAAGGTTCTATGGCGGAATGACCATGTGAAACGTGCCCTGGAGGCCTACAATGACTATTGGGTGACAACGGACAAGGAGGATAATATCTGGGTCATCACGCACTCTACGGGTACTTATATCTATATTAAGAAGGAGGACCGCTGGTATACCTCGCTTACCGAACTGATGAGGGCACGAGGCTTTGAGAATGTGCCTGATGATATTCTGGTCTGGGAAGTCTGCTACGATGCGAAGGGACTGCTCTGGGTGGCTACAGACCACCTTGGCGTGCTTGTGCTTGACTTTGAAAACAAGGAATGGCGCCAGTTCACCAACATCAAAGGCGATGACACTTCACTGCCAGATATTACCATCAAGCACCTGTATCTTGATCAACTGGGACGTATGTGGCTCGCCAGTTATAAGAACGGTGTGGCCATGTGTGCAGAGACCCTGTCCAACTTCAAGAGCCTTGCAGTGGGTGATATCAATACGATGACTGAAGACCGTGAGGGCTATTACTGGCTGGGACGTAACGATGGCGGCATCATCAAGATGGATCCCAAGACTTTGGAGCCTGTGGAGACCTTTACAAAACAGAGTCTTGGCGTGCCCAGCGATATCATCGTAGGCAGTTATGCTTCCCGGGATGGTAGCCTGTGGTTTGGTACATACGAAGGTGGACTGCTGCACTATAAGAATGGGACTTGGAAGAACTATCGTGCCTCAGATCCCGGCAGTGCTTTTATGACCAACAACATCTGGGGCATTACCGAAGATTTGTGGGGAAATATCTGGGTGGGTGTTCTTGGCGGCGGTGCTGTGCGAATAGACAAGAATACGGGGCAGCAACGCTCTTTCACCACAGAGAATTCTGTGCTGAACACCGTGTGGACTAATAGCATTTCTACTGCCAGTAATGGTTGGATTCTGTTGGGTAATTCAGAATATTATGCCTTGATTCATCCAGGCAACTTCAAGGTCATCAACGGAACCTTCCCGCAAGATAACTCGCTGAAGGCTATTACCGTTTCGACTGCCACCACACAGGCCGTCTGGGACAGTAGGGGACTGCTTTGGCAGTGCTCTCCCTCAGGCGTGGTCATCTATGATCGCAAGACTGGGCAGAAGACACTGCTTGATATGAAGTCGGGGCTTTATGGCTCCAATGCCGTCTCTGTCACGGAGGATACCCGTCATACGATGTGGGTGGCCACCGATCATGGTCTCTCTAATATCACTCCTCAAAAGCAGGATGATGGCATCTGGTCTTTTACCATTCGGAATTTCAACGATAGAGACGGACTCCAGCCAGGACCATTCAACCAGCGTGCCATCTTCTGTTCCCGTAGTGGGGAACTGCTTTTGGGCGGACAGGACGGACTGGATATCATCAGTACTTTGAAGTTGGGCGATGGCAACAATCAGGAAAAACCGATATTCAGTGGTCTGGTGCTTTTTGATCAGGAAGTGGAAGTCGGTGTGCCTTATGATGGCAGGGTGATTCTCGATGAGGCACTTGATATGCAGCGTAGAATCAGACTGCATTACAGCGAAAACCAATTTACGATACACATGGCCTCTGACAATGGCGGTGTGAATAATACCACGCGTTTTATCTATCAACTGAAAGGATTCAATGACAAATGGATCAAAACGACGGCTGTCAATCCTGACATTACCTATATGTCGCTCCCTCCTGGGAGTTATACCCTTTGTGTGCGTATGCTGAAGGATGATGGAACGATGGGTGAGCAGGAGAGCCAACTCGACATCATCATTGACTCCCCCTGGTATAATTCGTGGTGGGCTTGGACACTCTATGGCCTGTTGATGGCTCTGGTCGCTTTCATCTGGAAATATGCGGCCAGAATCGTTGGGTATTTGAAGTCATACCGTAGTCGTCGTGAGACCCAAGAGACACTCTCCGAAGAGGTGCCATCCGATGAGGAAAATATCGAAGAAGCGGTGCTGATGAACGATGATAAGTGATTCTTTGAATGCTTTTGAATAATTTTTTGCCCGAACTATTTGGAAGTTCGGGCTTTTTTGTGTAATTTTGTCCCGATATTGGAAACCTCCGACTGATATGAAGAAACTGATAACTTTGTGTCTGTTTGCCGTTAGCCTCAGTGTAATGGCCCAGACTTCTATGATTCCCGATATGAAGTTCCGTCGTCTGGATACGCCCGATGGACTGTCGAGTTCACAAATAAACAATATATTCAAAGACTCGCGTGGGTATGTGTGGATAAGCACGCCGTATGGTCTGAACCGCTATGACGGCTATCGCGTCAAGACATTCTATTCGAACCAGCGCGATACCACCACGATGCGTGATAACTATTGCGACCGAATCTACGAGGCTTACGACGGAAGGTTGTGGATGAGACAAGGCATGGGCTATTGTGTATATGACCCTGTGACGGAGTCTTTTGACCGTAATGCTGCTGGGGTGCTTGCCAAGATGGGTCTTAATTGTAATATCGAATGGATGCATATCGACTCTAAGAAGAGAATCTGGGTGAAAGAATTTGAAAATGGAATCTATTGCTACCATCCAGAGGCTAAGGGTGACAAGAAGATTGTGAAGATAAAGATGGGCTATGCGCAGAACGAGTTCAGTCCCAACTATGGTATCTCGTCGGTGAGTGAGATGGACGACAGGTTACTGGTGGTGACCTTCAACGGTGAACTGGTATGCCTGAATGGTGAAAAGGGCGAGGTGGAATGGGTAGACCCCTGGATGCACAATGCCCGTGGGATTGAGAATCAGGAGTATCGCCTCTTTGTCGACAGTAACGGAAATGTCTGGTGTAATGTGCTGTCGTTTATGTTTGTCTATGAGAAGTCGCAAAAAAAGTGGTACAATTCGATTAACGAATATCTAGCATACAAGGGAATACCTGATTTTCCGGATAACCTTCAAATGTGGAGCATGATCGTCGATAAGAACGACTGGCTCTGGCTGGGATGTGACCATGATGGACTCGTGGTGGTCGACATGAAGAACAAGCAATGGAAACAGTTTCTGAACAACAAGCATGACGAGACCTCCCTCAGCGATAATACGTTGCGTGCCCTCTATTTAGATAACGGGAACACGGTCTGGATAGGATCTTTTAAAAATGGTCTTAACCAATATATCCCAGGTGTTTCCAGTTTGAAGAGCATCGAACTTGGCGACATTACCACTACTTGCGAGGACAAGTACGGCAACTACTGGTTGGGCACCAACGATGTGGGTATCCTCGTCTATAACCCCAAGACCAACGAGGTGGTGAACCACTTTACGAAAGATAACAGCGGACTGGCCAATAATATCATCGTGGGCTCGTGGCCTGCCAGTGATGGTACCATCTGGTTTGGTTCGTATAATGGTGGCCTGTCGCATGCCATTCCCTCTTCTGCGGATCCCACACAGGCCACGATTCTCAATATTCAGGCAACAGGAAAGCCTGGTGAGTTGGCTAACAACAGCGTGTGGGCCCTGAATGAAGACAAGTGGGGACGTATCTGGTTCAGTACCCTTGGTGGTGGCTTGCAGATGCTTGACCCCAAGACCAAGCAGTTCATCACGTGGGACTCGAAAAATACCGTTCTCCCAGGTGACTATTTGAACTCCCTGAGTTGGAACAAGAAAGGCTGGCTGATGGTGGGCTCTGCCTATTACTATTCGTTAGTGAACCCTGTGACGCGCAAACTTATCAATCAGGTGATTCCAGAGAATCCCGATATCGTGACTCCTGGATCGACAACCTATGTCATTGAGGATAGTCGTGGACTGATTTGGCACGGCTCTAACGTAGGTATTATCGTCTATGATCAGAAGACCAAGTTCCAGACACTCCTCGATATGACAGACGGTCTGTTGGGATCCAGTGTCAACTCCTTGTTAGAGGACAAGAAGCATAACGTCTGGGCAGTGACGGATCATGGTGTATCGCGAATAGTCCCACAGCAGCAGGAGAACGGTGAGTGGCAGTTCACTGTCCGCAGTTACAGCAGTGCCGATGGCTTGCAGAAAGCCACCTATAATCAGCGTAGTATGTGGTTGACCCGCGATGGTAAGGTGCTTATTGGTGGTCAGGGCGGACTCGATATCATCGATCCATCTTTGTTGCAGGACAGGAAGAGCGATGAGCGTCCAGTGTTCAGTGGTCTCCAGATATTTGATCAGGACGTGGAAGTCGGTCGTGAGTTTAAGGGGCGCGTCATCCTCGACGAGGCCCTTGATGTGTGCCGTGAACTCACTTTGAAATACAATGACCAATTTACGATTCAGTTGTCTACCAATAAGGTGGTTGTGAATAACCGAAAGCGGTTTGCCTATAAATTGGAGGGCTTCAACGAGAACTGGGTAAAGACATCGCCACTGAACCCGAATATCACCTACAACTCGTTGCGTGCCGGTTCCTATACGCTTTATGTGAGAATCCTTAATGGTGATGGTACGTTGGGCGAGGAGGAAAGCCAGTTGGAGATAACCATCCTTCCACCACTTTATCGGACACGCTGGATGATTCTGCTTTATATGCTGATCATTGCTGGCGGTGCATGGCTGTTTGTGAAGTGGTATCTGAAGAAACAGAAAGAGAAAGCCGACATGGAACAACTCCAGAGGGAGCAGGACAAGCATCAGTGGATGAGTGAGATGCGTGCCCAGATGATGAGAGAGAATCAGCAATTCCAGAAGGCTAAGGCTGAAGAGGAGTCCATAGAGGTAATCCATGAGTCGGAGGCCGTTGATGACCGAGGGGAGATGAGAGCCACGATGCCGAAGTTGGAGGTTCATCGCAGCGAGGGCGATATCGTGGCCTTCTTGAAGGATCTCTGCGATAACTACAAGCCGTTGGAAGACAAGAAACTGAAACTCACCTTCGGCTCGCCGCAAGACTCCATTCTTATGGCTTTCGACAAGGCGCAGATCCGTAGGGCCTTTGAGATATTGATGAAGAATTCAGTGAAGTTCGGACCGCCTCTCTGTAAGGTTCAGGTGACTGTTCTGAAACCCTCAGTCGACCGTGTGGCAATCCTGATGGCAGATAATGGTTTAGGCATTCCCGAGGAGCATAAGGTACACATGTTCGAGCCTTTCCTCGGTGATGAATCCGAGAATCTCGGACTTGACAAAGTAAAGCAAATTGTGGATGCCCATCACGGTACGATAAAGGCCGATGACAATCCTGGCGGCGGAACAGTGTTCACCATCTCCTTGCCAATAGAGAATTCTGATATTGAGGAGGCTGTGATTATTGAAGACAAATAAGATTGACTAAAACATAAGAAAAAATGAAAAAACTACTATGTATGGTGTCTGCCTTACTGCTGACAGGAATCTCTTTCGCAGCAGAGGTGCAGACCAATGGGAACACGGTGACCATCCGTCCTGACGAAGGTCAGGCTAAAGTAATCCGTCTGGAAGTAATGAACGACAACATCATCCGTGTGCGAGCCACCTCGAAGGATGCACTTCCCGAAAAACCTGCCTCGTTGATGATCGTGCCGCAAGTGGCACCTGCAAAAGGCTCGTTCTCTGTGAATGAGGAGGGTGACAAGGTGGTGGTAAAGGCAGAGAACGTGAAAGCGGTCGTGTCGAAGGCCACAGGCGAAGTGATATTCTATGATGCAGAAGGCAAAGTATTGCTGAAAGAGGCCAAGGATGGTAAACAGTTCTGGGACTTCACGGTGCCTGAGCGCGAGTTGGGTATGAAGACGGGTTTCACCGTACCTGAGGATGCCAAGCACGGGCTGACTTGGCAGATGAAGTTTGATAGTCCTGAAGATGAGGCTTTCTACGGACTGGGCCAGCATCAGAGCGAGGAGTTTAATATGAAGGGCAAGAACGAGGATCTGTTCCAGTACAATACAAAGGTAAGTATTCCATTTGTGCTCTCTAATAAGAACTATGGTATACTCTGGGACTCTTACAGTTACTGTCGTTTTGGAAATCCCAATGACTATCTACAATTGAACCGCGCTTTCCGTCTCTATGACAAACAGGGTAACAAGGGACACCTCACAGGTACATACATTGATCGTACAGGCAGGAAACTGGTGCGTGATGAAGATTCCATATATTATGAATATGGTACACCTGCGAAGTCGGAGATAGCGTTGAAAACCGATAATGGGGGTATCAAGAATTTCCCCAAAGGCTTCCAGTTGGCAGGTGCCAATGTGCTCTACGAGGGCTTCATTGAACCTAAATGCTGTGATGGAGGTCGTTGTGACTGTAAAGGCAACTGCCAGTGTAAGGGCCTGAAAGAATTGTATCAGTTTATTCTCTATTATAGCGGTTACATCAAGGTTTATATCGATGGCAAGGAAGTGGTGCCAGAGCGTTGGCGCACATCCTGGAACCCCAATGCCTATAAGTTTGAGGTGACGATGGAGAAGAAGAAGCGTGTCCAACTGCGTATCGAGTGGCAGCCAGATGGTGGTGAGGCCTATTGTGGTCTGCGTGTGGCTGAGCCCCGTAGCGATGAGGAGCGTGGCAAACTCTCCGTGTGGAGTGAGATGGCAAAGGATATGGACTATTACTTTATTGCCGGCGAGAATCTTGACCAAGTAATCTCTGGCTATCGCACCTTGACGGGTAAGGCCAGCCTTTATCCCAAATGGGTGCTGGGCTTCTGGCAGAGCCGTGAGCGCTACAAGACACAAGACGAGATTGAAGGTACACTCGCAGAGTTCCGTAAGCGCCATATCCCCATCGATAATATCGTACAGGACTGGAACTACTGGCCCGAGGACCAGTGGGGCAGTCATCAGTTTGAGGCTTCTCGCTATCCCAATCCCCAGCAGATGCTCGACAATGTGCATCAGATGCATGGACGCTTTATGATCTCCGTATGGCCTAAGTTCTATTGCAACACAGACAACTACAAGGAACTCGATGCCAAGGGATGGATGTATATCCAGTCGCCTACGGATGATATTCACGACTGGGTGGGGCCTGGTTACACAAATGGCTTCTACGATGCCTACGATGCCGGCGCAAGAAAGATGTTCTGGCGGCAGATGGACGAGAACCTGTATACCGGATTGTCCGGACAACCAGGCAAATCCGGCTCTCAGAGTTATGTTGATGCTTGGTGGATGGATGCCTCAGAACCGAATGTGCGCGACTGTACGCCGATGTGGTATCGCAAAGCCCTCAGTGGTCCTACCGCTTTAGGAACCTCTACTGAATACTTCAACGCATACTCTACAGTCAATGCTGATGCCATCTATAATGGTCAGCGTTCAGTTTGGAAGGGGAAGACCAATGAGCCTCGAGTGTTCCTGTTGACTCGCAGTGGATTTGCTGGGGAGCAGCGTTTCTCCACCGCTACGTGGAGTGGTGATATCGGAACCCGTTGGGAGGATATGCGTGCCCAGATGACGGCAGGACTCAACTACTCGATTTCCGGTATCCCCTTCTGGGGTATGGACCAGGGCGGTTTCTGTGTGGAGAACCGCTATGTGGCAGCCCAGCAATTATTCGACCGTACAGGTCAGGAGAACGAAGACCTGAAAGAGTGGCGTGAGTTGCAGACACGCTGGAACCAGTTTGGTGCCTTCATTCCCCTTTTCCGCAGTCATGGTCAGTGGCCGTTGCGTGAGATTTGGAATATTGCTCCTGATGAGCATCCTGCTTATAAGTCTTTCGTCTATTATGACAAGTTGCGCTATCGCCTGATGCCTTACCTCTATTCGATGGCAGGTTGGGCTCATTTCAGGGACTATACCTTGATGCGTGCCTTGGTGATGGACTTTAACGGTGACAAGGAAGTAGAGAATATCGGCAACCAGTGGATGTTCGGTCCTGCCCTGATGGCATGTCCTGTTGGTTATTACAAGGCTCGTAATCGTAGCGTCTATTTTCCAGAAAAGTGTGGTTGGTATAACCTCTATACCAATGAGTACATCCAGGGAGGTCAGCGCCTCGTTGTCGATGCACCATACGAACAGATTCCCGTCTTTGTCCGTGAGGGAGCCATTATCCCATTCGGTCCTGATATGGAGTGGAGCGATGAGAAACCAGCGGAACTCATCAACCTCTATATCTATGCTGGTCAGGATGGTGCCTTCCAACTTTACGAGGATGAAGGTACAAACTACAACTACGAGAAGGGCAAGTATGCCACCATCGATATTACTTACGATGATGCCTCGAAGACGGTATCTTTTGGCGCTCGCAAGGGCCAGTTCCCTGGCATGTTGAAAAACCGTCGCTTCAATGTCGTCCTCGTCACGAAGGATGCGCCGAAGCCCTTGAACCTCGAGAATCCTGAGGGCGTGATGGTGAACTACAACGGCAAGGCCGTCACCTGTAATCTGTAAACAATAAAAAACGAAATAGAAATATGAAAAAGGTATTAATCTTGATTTTGAGTGTGCTCTTCTGCTGCGGCACTATTGTGGCCCAGGAGAAGAGTGATTTGCAAAAACGTGCGGAAGCCGTAGACCCCAGTAAGAACATCGCCTCGGCCCGTTCCTTGTTTATCCATGCTTTCAACGACTATTATAACAAAGGTCAGATCCATCAGGGCGTGGAGTGTGCAGTCAAGGCAGCGGGTCTCTATTACAAGGAGAATTACTGGAAGGAAGCCTTCGACTTGTTACGCCGTGCTGATGAAACCGTCAACGCAGGGAAACAGTCGGCTGCTGAGAAGGCAGCATCGCACTATCTGGTCACCAAGGAGCGTGTGCAGATGTATATCAAACTGCGGAAGAGTGAAAGTGCCAAAGATCAGTTGAACACCTTGGAGGCTTTGGCAAATCAGGCCAACGATGAGAACATCAAGAATGACTTGCTCTATACGAAGGCTATCTACTATTACACCTTCGGGATGAATGCCCAAGGTAATGCCGTCTTTAAGGAGATGGCCGATAAGTTGACGGCTACGAAGAACTATGACAAGGTAGATGAGGTCTACCAGACACTGATTGCCAACGGTAGAAAGAGCAACAATGCCAATCTGGTGGCTCAGTCGTATAGCAACTATATCGCCTGGAAGGACTCTACGGATGCAATGAAGCATGCTGACGAGATCAGTGCACTGAAGAAACAGATTGCTGACAATGAAGCCTCCATTTCAGAGAAGGACAGTTCGTTGACAACCCGTCAGGTGATTATCATCGGACTGTGTATCCTGGCTGCTGCGCTGGCTGCTGCGCTGGTTGTTGGCGGTATTGTGCTACTGCGCTTTATCTTCCTGACCCGTAAGCAGAAGAAAGTCATCAAACTGGCTAACGAGAGCAATGCCTTGAAGGCTAAGTTTATCAGCAATATCTCTGCCCAGTTGGAGCCGACGCTGCAGAAACTCGACAGTCGTGTGCCGGAGGTCAAGGCCTTGTTGGACTTCTCCAGTCATGTGCAGATGCTGTCGGAGTTGGAGAATGCCACTTATGATTCTGCCGAATTGGAAGACACACCGATACATCCGTTCTGTGAGGGACTGATGGATCAGATACGCGATAAGGTAAAGAATGATGTCACGCTGACGGTGAATGCCCAGAAGATGAGTGCGAAGATTCATAAGGAATACGTCTCACACATCCTGCTGCATCTGTTGAACAACGCGGCAGAGTATACGCCGGAGGGTGGCACCATCTGTCTGGAATTCAAGAAGCGTGGTCCGCATACACACCAGTTCCTGGTGTCCGACACTGGTGCTGGCATTCCAGAAGAAAAGCGTGAGGATGTGTTCAAGCCCTTCCTTGAAATCCACGACCTCACCGCCGGCGACGGACTCGGATTGCCTATCTGTAAGCAGATGGCCTTGAAGATGAACGGCGATCTTGACATTGATCCACAGTTTACCAGAGGAACCCGCTTTATACTTGATTTACATGTGTGATGTATGAGAAACAGGTTGATACTTTTAGCCGTTGCGGTCATGACGATACTGACTGCACAGGCGAGAGACAGACAGTGCTTTGACAAGGACTGGCGTTTTAACTTAGGCGACTCGGCCATTATGGCCAGGGCGGATTTCGATGACAGCAGTTGGCGCCGTCTCGATGTGCCTCACGACTGGGCCATCGAAGGTGACTTCTATGTGGGTAATCCCAGTGGGGCAGGCGGTGGTGCCTTGCCTGGTGGTATCGGTTGGTACCGCAAGCACTTTGAAGTGAAAAACGGAGAAGTGAAAAGTGAAAAGTTCTTCTTGGAGTTCGACGGCGTCTATATGAATTCCACGGTCTATGTGAATGGCCAGAAAGTGGGTTACCGACCCTATGGTTATTCGAGTTTCGAGTACGATATCACACCGTATGTCCGAGAGGGCGAGAACGTGGTGGCAGTACGGGTGGACAACTCCGACCAACCTAACTCCCGCTGGTACAGTGGCTGCGGTATCTATCGCCACGTGTGGTTCACCAAGACCAATCCTGTGCATGTGGCTCACTGGGGTGTTAATGCAAGTAGCAGTATGGTAAAGGGAAAGGGCCGTCTCGACATTGAGGTTACGCTCGAAGGTCAGGGGACGGTAGAAAACACTTTGTTCGATCCCAATGGTAAAGTCGTAGGCAAGTCAAAGGGCTTGAAATCTGCCATTACCATCGCCAAGCCCATGCTCTGGTCGTGTGAGACTCCTAATATATATAAGGTACGCACGAATATTAAGGTGGGCAATAAGATAGTGGATACCTATGAGACCACTACGGGTTTCCGTTCGTTTAAGTTTGATGCCGCCACAGGTTTCTGGCTCAACGGCAAGAATTTTAAACTCAACGGTGTTTGTGAGCACCACGACTTCGGATGTCTGGGAGCAGCCCTGAATGAAGATGCGCTGCACCGTAAACTCTCGAAACTCAAGGCGATGGGTGTCAACTCCATCCGTTCCTCGCACAACCCACCAGCACCAGAGTTGCTCAATATGTGCGACACGATGGGGCTGATTGTGATGGACGAGAGTTTCGACATGTGGCGCCGCAAGAAGACACAGAACGACTATGCCCGTTTCTTCGACGAGTGGCATGAACGTGATCTCACCGACCTTGTGGTGCGCGACAGGAACCATCCTTGTATCCTGATGTGGAGCATCGGTAACGAGGTGCTCGAACAATGGTCGGGAGCAGGGGCCGATGAACTGACCTTAGAACAGGCAAACCTCATCCTGAATGCCGCCCATGATGCCTCGACGCTGGCGAAGGACGGCGAACTGAGTCCTAACTCTATCCTGACCATCCACCTCGCTGACATTATCAAGCGCAACGACGGGGCAGACCGTCCCATCCTCGCAGGCTGTAACGAACCCAGTCCCAACAACCACCTCTTCAAGAGTGGAGCCATCGACATCATCGGTTTCAACTATCACCACCAGTGGGTGAAGGATGTGCCGAAGAACTTCCCCGACAAACCTTTCATCTTCTCTGAGAGTGTGTCGGCCCTGCAGACGAGAGGCTACTATAAGATGCCATCCGACGTTGTGACATGGGCTCCGCAGGAGTGGTATCTCCCCTATACCGACCCCTCGTATATGTGTTCGGCTTATGACAACATGCATGCCTCATGGAGTTCGACCCATGAGGAGACCTGGGATGTGGTGAAGCACACGCCCTATGTCGGCGGACAGTATATCTGGACAGGTTGGGACTATATCGGCGAGCCCACGCCCTATGGCTTCCCGGCACGCAGTTCATACTTCGGCATCATCGACCTGGCAGGTTTTCCCAAGGACTCCTACTACATGTATCAGAGCGAGTGGACGGAGACACCTGTGCTGCACCTCTTCCCCCATTGGAACTGGTTGCCGGGTGAGACCATCGACATGTGGTGTTATTATAACCATGCCGACGAGGTGGAACTCTTCATCAACGGCAAGAGTCAGGGTGTGCGCCGCAAGACCGCAGAGAATCCTGAGGGGCGCTATGACATGCACCAGACGAAGGCTAAGTTGAATAGTGAATATCACGTCGGTTGGCGTGTTACTTTCGAGCCTGGCGAGGTAAAGGCTGTGGCACGTAAGGACGGTAGGATAGTGGGTGAACAGACCATCAAGACCGCCGGCGTGCCGGAACGGATTCGCCTGACAAAGGACTATGTGGGTAAGACCACCACTTTCGTGAATGTCGAGGTGGTGGATAAGGATGGTAACCTCTGTCCGTTGGCCGAAGACCAGATCTACTTCTCCGTCGATGGCGATGCAAAGATTATAGGTACCGATAACGGTTGCCAGACTTCGATGGAGAACTTCAAGGCTCCGCAGCGCAAGGCTTTCTTCGGCAAGTGTATGGTGGTGGTGACGGGTAACGGTTCTATTACCGCCAAGTCGCCGACACTCCTGCCGGGTGTAATCGAGTTCTAAAATAAAAAAGGTTAAGCCGTATGAAAAGAATACTGATATCACTTTTCACTTTTCACTTCTCGCTTATCGTTTCTCTGGCGCAGATCCAGACCAATGCAGGCATCCAGTACCTGCAGTGTATGCAAAAGGATATGTCGACAGACTTCTATGATTTGTCGAATACCTATTTCCTCGCTGATTCGCTGGTGAATTTCGATACGTCGAAGGGTGAGGGCTTGGTGCAGTGGAAACGCTATCGGTTGAGTCCACGTCAGGCATTCAATCTGAATGGCTACTGGCCTGTCAGGATGCAGATGCTGGATTTTCCCGATGCTGCGTATGAGAACGACCCGTTGCTGAAAATCAAGATAGACTGGATTTCGCCAAGAACGGCGAGGATCAGGATGCTGACAACACCCGTCGAGCCGAAGGATACGGATCAGGACGATGTGATGTTCTGCGAGGCTTTTAAGGCAAGGAAGAAGGGGATACCCATCCCTGTGATTCAGCCCAATAAGCCCAACAGCATCTCTTTCGGCTTGGGTTCTCCATCCTATGGCAGTATCGAGATTCAGAAATACCCCTTCCGCATCGTGATTAAGGATGCCAAGGGAAAGGTGCTGACGCAGACGAGGCACCTGATTGATAATGACTCCACGCAGGTGAAACTGTTGCCCTTCTCGTTTATCAAGCGTGGCTCCGACAATTCGCGAAGCATCAATCCCGTCTTCTTACTCTCACCAGGCGAGCGCATCTACGGCTGTGGAGAGTCGTTTACCTCGCTCAACAAGGTGGGGCAAAAGGTGCATCTCTCCGTCACCGATCCACAGGGTCCTGAGACCGATGGGCAGTACAAGCCCGTACCTTTTTATTTCTCGAATCGTGGCTATGGCGTTTTCATGCACACCTCGGCGCCAGTGACCTGCGACTTCGGTGCCAGTTATATCGGTGCCCAGCGTCTGTTTATGGCCGACGAGATGATGGATTTCTTCATCTTCTTCGGTGAACCGAAGGATATCCTCGATGAGTATACGAACATCACGGGTAAGTCGCCCATGTTGCCCCTTTGGAGTTTCGGTACGTGGATGAGCCGTATCACCTATTTCTCTCAGGAGGAGGGCCTGGAGATTGCCCGTCAGTTGAGGGCGCACAAGATTCCTTCCGACGTCATCCATTTCGATACAGGTTGGTTTGGTATCGACTGGCAGTGCGACTATGAGTTTGCCAAGGACCGTTTCCCCGATCCTGTCGGCATGCTGAAGCAGTTGGCGGATGACGGTTTCCACACCTGTCTGTGGCAGTTGCCTTACTTCACCCCCAAGAACCGTTTCTTCCCTGAGATTATCCAGAAAGGCTTGCACGTGGTGAATGCCACTGGAGGCATGCCGGTGGAGGATGCCATCCTCGACTTCTCCAATCCAGCGACCGTCAGTTGGTATCAGAGTAAGATAGAAGGACTGATGCGGCAGGGTGTCAGCACTATCAAGTGCGACTTCGGCGAGGCAGCCCCCTACAATGGCTTCTACCACAGTGGCAAGGGTGGACTCTACGAGCATAACCTCTACCCCCTGCGCTATAACAAGGCCCTTTGGGAGGTGGTGGAGCGCTCACATCCTGGCGAGGGCATCATCTGGGCACGCTCAGCCTGGGCAGGCTCTCAGCGTTATGCCCTGCATTGGGGAGGCGATGCGGCTACGAATAATATAGGTATGTTAGGTGATCTGCGTGGCGGATTGAGTTTCGGCCTGAGCGGTTTCTCGTTCTGGAGTCACGATATGGGTGGTTTCGTCACCGCCTCGCCAGAGGATATCTACCGCCGTTGGCTGCCCTTCGGTTTCCTGTCGAGTCACACCCGTGCCCATGGCGCACCTCCCACGGAACCCTGGCTCATCTCCGAGAGTTTTACGAAGGCTTTCCGCGAGTGTGCCGAGATGAAGTATAAGTTGATGCCTTACGTCTATGCGCAGGCAAAGGACTGTTCGGAGCGCGGTCTGCCGATGGTACGTGCCTTGTTGGTGGAGTTCCCTCATGATCCGGGTGCCTGGCTCGTAGAAGATGAGTATATGTTTGGTTCGCAGATCCTCGTGGCTCCCCTCTTGGAGTCCGGCAACGAGCGTATGGTTTACCTGCCTCGTGGTAAATGGATTGACTACCAGACGGGCAAGGTCTACGACGGTGGCTATCAGACCATCCAGGCAGGCAAGATACCCGCCATCATCCTTGTGCGCGACGGTTCGCTGATACCCCATGCCCCTTTGGCACAGCGTACGGATCAGATCAACTGGAACAAGATTGAATGGAAGGCCTACAAGGCTGCTGCCAGGAAGTGCACAGGACTCTTCTTCAAGCCAGGCGACACGACCCTCCAGACCATCGAGCGATAATCATCATATCTGGCCGGACTCAACCATGAGGACGACACGTTCGGTGAGTCGGTCCACCCCTTCGGCGTCATAGCCTTTCTTCAGGCTGGCGCCGAAGGCCCAGGCGAAGGTCTGCCAGAATCCGGCTCGGAAGGGTCCCATGAAGGCCTTGATCATCTCGTATGAAGAAGAGTGGCATTCGCGGTCAATCAGTTTGATCAGCAGTTTGCCTTGCGAGTAGGTGAGTTTCTTCATCCTCGGCTTGTAGGTCTTGAATATCTCGTTCTCCACCTTCTTCATGTGCTCTTCCTTGCCCTCCTTTGTGGGGATGGTTTCCAGAACCTCCGTTGTCTCGTAGAGCAGTTGCTTGGCTTCCTTGGCTATCGGTAGCACCTTCTTCACGTTGGTCACCAGCCGCATATAGGCCTGTGCCTGTTTTTTGTTCTTGAAGGTGAGTTGGGGATAGACATATACGTTGTTCATCTCCATATACTGGATACTGTCACCCTCGTGGAGCACCTTGCCCACTTTCACCGTTGGTACAAACGAGGGGGAGTCCATTTCTGCCAGCACCTGTTCGGCGGTCATTCGCTCTTCTTGAGCGAATGAAGTGAAAAGTGATAAGTGAAAAGTGAGAAGTATCGCTATCACTCGCAGATATGGGCTTGTTTTTGTCATTACGGGTGCAAAAGTACGCAGTTTTTCCGAATAGATGATAAAAAAGCATGGCTTTTTGTGTTTATTTCAGAAAAAAGGAGTATCTTTGCAGAGATTTTAATGGTCAAACTTAAATTTAAGGATTATGAGGACACAAATCGTGTTATTGTTCATGTGGATGTCGTGGACTGTGCAGGCGCAGTCTGGGCACGAATGGGAAGTGTATCTGAACGATGTGATGACGGCAGAGGATGCGAGCAGTGTGACATGGGAGGACACCTACGACCTGCTCTGTGAACTGGAACAGCATCCGTTGGACATCAATCAGGCGACGCGGGAACAGTTGGAGCAGTTGCCTTTTCTCTCGGCTCAGCAGGTGGAGGAGATGGTGGAGTATCTCTATCGCTATGGGCCGATGAAGTCGTTGGGGGAGTTAAGGATGATCCGCTCGCTCGATGATGGCAGGCGCAGGTTGCTTACCTGTTTTATATTTATAGGGGAGGACGGAGGATCAGGGGGACGGGTCCATGATTCTCATCACGAACTGATGGCGACGGCGCGTATTCCTTTTTATGAGCGGAAGGGTGACGCAGGTGCCTACCGAGGTTATCCATATAGGCATTGGCTGCGATACCAGTTGACGTATGGCGATCAGTTGAAGGCTGGTATCGTGGGGTCACAGGATGCGGGCGAACCATTCTTCGCTGGAAAGAATCGGCTTGGCTACGACTATTATTCCGTTTGGTTCCAACTGAACCACTGGCATCGGATTGAGACGCTGATATTAGGCAATTACCGTGTGTCGATGGGGATGGGGCTGATCATCAACAATAGTTTCGGACTTGGCAAAGTGTCGATACTGCAAAATATGGGTCGTCCGACGAGTACCCTCCGTGCCCATTCCTCCCGTTCTTCCGACAGTTATCTGCAAGGAGCGGCGGCTACCGTGAACATAGCCAAAGGACTGACGGCAACGGGCTTCGTTTCCTATCGGGCGATGGATGCAACACTCAACAGCGACGGTACGGCAGCAACGATCCTCACCTCAGGCTATCATCGTACTGAGACGGAACTGGAGAAAAAGAACAACCTGAAGAATACAACCTTTGGCGGGAATATCCGCTATCAGGCCAACGGCTATCATGCAGGACTGAATGTGGTTGCAACCCACTTGAACCGTGAACTGAAACCCAACACCTCTGCACTCTATCGTCAGTACTATGCGCAGGGCTATGATTTTCTGAATATGAGTGCCGACTATGGCTATGTGCATCACCGCTTCTCCGTGAACGGCGAGATGGCCCTCAACCGCGACGGGGCTTTGGCTACCATCAACAGTGTGAGTCTGCAACTCAGCAGCGAGTGGAGCCTGATGGCACTTTACCGTTTCTATTCCTATCGTTATACCTCGCTCTATGCCAACAGTTATAGCGACGGGGGCAGTGTGCAGAACGAGAGTGGCATTTACTTTGGTGCCACCTGGCAACCCTCGCCGTCGTGGAAACTGATGGCCTATACAGACTTTGCCTATTTCCCCTGGGCCAAGTACCAGATATCACAATCATCTCATTCTTGGGATAATCTCATGCAGTTATCCTATACCAAGAAGCGTTGGAAATTTGGAGGACGGTATCGGCTCCGCATCCGACAGAAAGACAATGAAGACCAGACGGCACTGTTCACGAGGACGGAGCATCGGGGACGGCTAAGTGCGGAGTATAGTCGTGGATTGCAAATCTCCGACAACAAAGGGTGGGGCTGGAGCAGCAGGACGCAGGTTGACTTCGGTTTTACATCCTTCAAAACGCATGAACGGGGATTGATGGTCAGCGAGACAGTAGGCTTTACGCATCGTTGGCTGCGACTGAATGGCGGGATGGGGTATTTCCATACCGACAGTTACGACAGTCGCGCCTATCTCTATGAGTTGGGACCGCTCTATTCTTATTCTGTAATCCAGTTCAGTGGCGAGGGCATCCGTTACTGGCTGATGGTTCGTGCCAATATTGGCAAGCGCCTCATGCTGACGGCCAAATTTGGCACCACCAACTATTTCGACCGCTCCACCATCGGCAGCAGTTACCAGCAGATCAACCGCTCCTCCCAGACAGACCTCGACCTGCAGGTGAGATGTAAGTTTTGAATAACCAATATGATTACTTTTTCTTTTCTTTTTTTGTATGATTTCCAAAATCTTTGTACTTTTGCAATCGATTTTACATGATGTTTGCAATATGAACATGAAGTCTCTAACACGTATATTACTCTTATCAATATTGCTATTGGTGTGTCTGGCATCCAGGGCCGATGATGCCAACAGAGTTCCGGTCGGCCTGACTATCGACAGTACGGCAGTGATGGCTGAGAGCCTGACATTCGGACACCGAATAGAAAGTGTGGTTATTGATCCGTACCTTGACTATATGTTGCTGAAATTCCGCGATACGACCAAAAGCGGGAAATGGTTGCAATTCAAAGGTGAGATAGGTGCGTATAGTATAAAAGAGTCTAAGTTGTTATGGACTTACCCGTTTGATTACAGAAACACAACAGCCCATTGTACGAAGGCAGGGGTGGTTGTTTCCAAAGGTAATAAAGTCGTAATGCTCGATCCGACGACGGGCAAGGTTCGCTGGCAAGGCAAATTCTATCCCGTTCAGTTTGATGACTCCACGAATGTCGTGCTTGGCTATGCCAGTGCCAGGTCAAGTAAGTTGAGCAGTTATAACTTGACAACGGGGCAGTTGTTATGGACAGCCAACATGCCGCACGAAAAGAACTGGGGGTGGAACCATGTCATACGAGAGGACTCTATACACTGGCTGATTGTAGCCGACAACTTGAACCGCCTGAATATCCAAACCGGCGAAGTCTGTGCCTATGAAGCCAAGACGGGTGTGACCGACGTAAAGGGTGCTATCCTGCAGGGATTGGTAATGGCTGGTACGGCGGTTGCTGGTGCGATGGCAACGGGCTATGCTGCTTATCCTATGGGAGTTGTCGGCTCGAATGTCATCAATCAGTTACACTCCAATGTGGTTCTCGACGATTCGCTTTATTTCTTTGCCGATCGTGAGCATGTGGTCTGCCTTGACAATACAATGAATCCTGTTTGGAGTTATGAGTTCCCCTCAAAGACTTCGGCTTTCTCTCGACTGGTCTGCAACGACAGCACGCTCTATATGTTTAATCTGGGTTTTGGCCTGAAGAACGGGCGGCAGCGTACGAAAATGGGACGTCCGTTTATCGCTGCCTTTGACAAGCACTCGGGAGTATGCCATTTTATGAATATGCTGAGTATGAAAAAGGACATGGTGGAGGATGCTGTACTCAATCCTGATGGCACTTTTATGCTCTTTGATGACGGATTGGCCTATAAGCGTGAACTCAACGACTCAACGGTGACTATTTCGCAGTGGGATGTCGAGAAATACGGTAAGTTGGAGGCTATCATAACCCAGCCTGTGTATGCCTACTATAATCTTAAGGACATGTTTGATGTTATCGCTTCCGACGGCATTTTCTTTCCTGTGATGACTGAGAGTGGTGACATTTTCATGGTTGACAGAGATCTTAGGATATCTGAGCGCTTTCCGGCCTATTCTCTTTATTGGCCGATTTGCAAGGTAGGCGACCGAATGTGCGTGTATTCGCCTTCAAGTCGCAGGCAGGATATCTGGCTGGTCTCGCTTCAAGGAATACCAGAGATACAAATGACGATTACAATTCGTGGAATAGGAATAGCCGGCGGAAAACTATTCCTATTCAACGACGACCGTATGTTTTCTCTGCCGCTTGACTAATCATTTTCTGCAAACTTCGGGAAACCTTCACCTGAATCTGGGGCATGTTTCTGCCCCCTGTGCATAGGTGTGTCCAAGTTTCTAGGCAGGATTTTCAAGTTTTTAGATGGTCTGTCACGAATCTGGGACCCATCATTTTGACATGTAAAAATCAGCCTCAAAACTGGGAGAAGGTATTCCGACCTCGGTAAAACGTGTCCCAATTCTGGGTGAAGAAAACCCGGCCCCGGAGAAATATGCCTTGAATCTAAGGCAAGAAAAGCCGACCTCGGGATAATATCCCTCAGATCTGAGGCAAGATATTCCGACCCCGGAAAAGTCTGACCCAGTTTTTGGGTGAAGAAATACCGACCACAGGAAAACATGCCTCAATTCTAGGGCAAAACATTCCGACCTCGGAATATCTTCTCCCAGTTTTAAGGCAAGTTTTTCAAACTATAAAATGCTTTGTCCCAGATTCAGGGCATATAATTCCGGCCTCGGGATGGTTTACACTGGGGGGTACAGGTGCTTTGTACAGCCAGTACAAAGGCTCTGTACTGGCTGTACAGAAGCTTTGTACCGCTGGTACAGCAGTCTTGTACGATGATAAAACCTCATGAATAACTGCCTTAAATGCTAAAAAACGCACTCATAGTACCGCTATATCAATTCTTTTTTGTATATTTGCACCATCATTAGCAAACAAAACTGTATGAGCAACAAAGAACCTGGCTACGTTTACATATTGACCAATCCCAGTTTTTGCGAGGATTGGGTGAAGATTGGCAAGAGTTCACGTCCTGTGGATGTAAGAAGCAAGGAACTGGATAATACAGCCGTTCCCTTACCTTTCGAGATATTCGCCACGATGAAGACCACGAAATACAACGAGGTTGAGAAGTTGGTGCATAAGACCATTGATCGCCTCACCGATTTGCGCATCCGCCAAAACCGCGAGTTTTTTAATGTTGCCCCACAGATGGCACTCGACATTTTCCGCGATATTGCCAGTGCCATAGATGATGCCGAAGTGACACTATACGAAGACAACAAGCCCATCGTGGAAAGCGAACACAAGGAACCACAGAAGCGAGAAGTGAAACGCCCCCGTTTCAAGTTCTCCATGTGTGGTATCAAGATTGGCGAACATGTCACCTTCAACCCAACGGGCCTTGTGGTGAAAGTCGCCTCCGACGACAGCATCGAGTACGAAGACCGCATTTATAAACTCTCTCCTTTTGTTGGCACCTTCATGCCAGAAGACCAACGCAATGCCTCTGGCGCCTATCAGGGAGCCAAGTATTTCTCGTATAACGGGAAAGTGCTGGATGAGATTAGAAAAGAACATGAAAAAGGTTTATAATTTGGATATATACATATAGAAATATTTGCATGCTTGCAAAAAAAACGCTATATTTGCACCGTAAAACTATTGAATAACGTGTTAGAAAGTCAAATAGAAAATAGTTTCATTCAGAAACTAACAGCAGATTTGAAGTATGTCTATCGTGATGATATTCACGACAGGCAGAGTCTTGAGCGTAATTTCAGGGAGAAATTCCAGGCATTGAACAAAGTGCATTTGACAGATGCTGAGTTTACCCGATTGATGGAGGAACTTACTAATTCTGATGTCTATATCTCTTCCAGGAGGTTGCGTGAAATTAATACGTTTATACGTGAAGACGGTACACCTCTTCAATATACATTAGTCAATATCAAGGATTGGTGCAAGAATGACTACGAAGTCGTCAATCAGTTGCGAATGAACACCCGTTATAGTTCGCATCGCTATGATGTGATATTACTGATTAACGGCTTGCCCCTTGTGCAGATAGAGTTAAAGACACTTGATGTCAGCCCTCGTCGTGCCATGCAGCAGATCGTTGACTATAAGAATGATGTTGGCAACGGATATACTAATTCGTTGCTCTGCTTCATGCAGATGTTCATTGTCAGCAACAGGACAAATACCTACTATTTTGCTAACAACAACAGGACTCATTTCAATTTCAATGCTGCCGAGAACTATTTGCCTGTCTATCAATGGGCAGACGAGAAGAACAAGAAGATAACCAACCTTGACGACTTCTCTGATGTCTTTTTGGCGAAGTGTAAGTTGGGTGAGATGATTAGCCGTTACATGGTACTTGTTGCCAGCGAACAGAAGATATTGATGATGCGCCCTTATCAGATTTATGCTGTAAAAGCCATCATAAACTGTATCAATGAAAATCGGGGTAACGGCTATATCTGGCATACAACGGGTAGTGGCAAGACGTTGACATCTTTTAAGGCTGCAACGTTGTTGAAGGACAATCCCGAAATTGACAAATGCCTGTTTGTGGTGGACCGTAAAGACCTTGACAGACAGACACGCGAGGAATTCAATAAGTTCCAAGAGGGTTGTGTGGAAGAGAATACCAATACAGATGCACTGGTGCGCAGAATGTTGTCGGAAGATTACTCTGACAAGATTATTGTGACCACCATTCAGAAATTGGGTATCGCCTTAGATCCACAGAATCGCGCTAACTATCAGAAACGTCTGCTTCCTATAAGAGATATGCGTATGGTGTTTATCTTTGACGAATGCCATCGTTCGCAGTTTGGCGAGAACCACAAGGCCATTAAAGAGTTCTTCCCAAACTCTCAGTTGTTTGGCTTTACTGGAACGCCCATCTTTGAACAGAATGCTTCTTACACACAGATTACTGGTGAAGAGGCGCAATATAAGACCACAGAAGATGTGTTTGAGAAAGAACTGCACGCCTATACTATCACCAATGCCATTGATGATAAAAACGTGCTGCGTTTCCATGTGGACTACTTTAAGCCAGACGAGAACGATAATGTTATTGGCATTGCGAAGAAACAGGCTGTTGTCAGGACGATTCTGCAAAAACATAACAATGCCACTAATGAGCGTCGCTTCAATGCGCTCTTTGCAACGGGGTCTATCAATGAAGCCATTGAGTATTACCAATTGTTCAAGAAAATGCAGGCAGAGCAACAGGAAAAGGATGAGGCTTTCGAGCCATTAAACATTGCTTGTGTGTTCTCTCCACCTGCTGAAGGGAACAGGGACATTATGCAGATTCAGGAGGATTTGCAGCAAGAGCGTATAGACAATGAGAAAGAGCCTGACCAGAAAAAGGCAGCACTCATGGCCATCATAGATGATTATAACAAACAATATGGTACAAACCATTCCGTAACTGAGTTTGATGCTTACTATCAGGATGTGCAGAAACGTATTAAAAGCCAAAAGTACACCAATCAAGACTATGCACATAAGAACAAGATTGACATTACGATTGTAGTGGATATGTTGCTGACAGGCTTTGATTCCAAATATCTGAATACACTTTATGTGGATAAGAATTTGAAGTATCATGGTCTGGTGCAGGCATTCTCACGTACCAACAGAATCTTAAACGACACGAAACCATACGGAAACATCCTTGATTTCAGAGGTCAGCAGGATGCTGTTGATGAGGCCATTGCATTGTTCTCGGGCGAAAAGAATGGAGATGTTGCTCGTCAGGTTTGGCTTGTGGAGCCTGCAGAAGTCATCATACAGAAATACTGCAAGGCTGTGAATGACTTGCGCAATTTCATGCATCTGCAGAATCTGGAGTTTAAACCTGAAGAGGTAGCTAACCTGAAAGGCGATGATGCCAAGGCAGGCTTCATTAACTATTTCAAGGAAGTGCAGCGATACAAGACCCAGCTCGACCAATACACAGACCTAGTAAAGATTGATAACGATGAGAATCCTTGGATGGTAAGCGAGCCCGTTGCCACAACAACATATGGTTTTAGTAATGACGATGAACTACGTGCATTCCGTGGTGCATATCTTGATGTGGCCAAGCAATTGAAGACAAAACGCGAAAGTAGCGATACATCAGTCTCTGCAGAGATTGAGGATTTGGACTTCGAGTTTGTCTTGTTTGCATCGGCCCTTATAGACTATGATTATATCATGGAGTTGATAAGCCGCTATGTGGGTGCGCCCTCTATGCAGAAGATGACAAAGGAGCAATTAGTAAACCTGATATGTTCCAGTGCCAACCTTATAGATGAGCGAGAGGATATCATCGACTATATTGACGACTTGGATGCCAAAGGTGTGAACGGCAAGACAGAGAAGGAAATAGAACAGGGCTATGAACTCTTCAAAAAAGACAAGTTCACTAAGGCTATATCTTCCATTGCCGAGAAACATCACTTGAATATCGAAGCCGTTCAGTCTTTTGTCAATGAAATCGTAGAGAGAAGAATCTTTGACGGTGAGAAACTTTACGACCTGATTGCCCCTCTGGAATTAGGTTGGAAAGAGCGTGCCCGAAAGGAAGAGGAATTGATGAAAGACTTGATTCCTTTACTGAAACGAATGGCAGGAGGACAGAAGATTTCTGGACTTTCGGCGTATGAGGAATGAGATATTTATTTGAAATGAAAAAAAAGATGTTACTAATTCCGAAACTTCGCTTCCCTGATTACATTAATCAAAAAGAATGGGATACGAAATCTATGGATACGATATTCAACATTAGGAATGGATATACACCATCTAAAGCAAATCCTCGATTCTGGGATAATGGCAACATCCCTTGGTTTAGGATGGAGGATATTAGGTTGAATGGTCATATATTGTCAGACTCCATTCAGCATGTAACTCCTGAAGCAATAAAAGGCACGGGGCTTTTTCCTGCTTATTCAATAATTGTTGCTACAACAGCGACTATAGGCGAACACGCATTAATAATTGTTGATTCGCTTGCGAATCAACAATTTACGTTTTTGACAAAACGTAAATCGTTTGAAAAGGTTATTGATATGCTGTACTTTCATTACTATATGTTTATAGTTGATGATTGGTGCAAAAAAAATACGAATTGTGGTGGGCTCCTTTCCGTCAATATGAGTGCTTTTAAGCATTTAATGATTCCTTACCCTATTAAGTTATCAGAACAACGAAAGATAGCAGAATGTTTATCCACTATTGATTCTTATATTTCTTCCATTAACGAAAAAGTGGAGCAATTAAAGGCGCATAAGAAAAGCCTTCTGCAAAAGTTGTTCCCTCAAAGGGGGCAAACTATTCCAGAATATCGTTTCTCAGATTTCCAAAAAGATAGTGCATGGAAAAAAATGAAGTTAGGTGATGTCACAACTGTAATAAATAGAAGAAATAAAAGCAACAGAAGTTTACCAATATATTCCATAAGCAATAAAGACGGTTTTGTTCTTCAGTCAGAACAGTTTGATGGGTTAGATAGTGAAAGTAGAGGCTATGACATATCTCTATATAAGATTGTTGGTAGAAATACTTTTGCATATAATCCTGCTAGAATTAACATTGGTTCAATTGGATATAGTGGTGACCTGAAAGAAGTCCTTATCAGTTCCTTGTATGTTTGTTTTAAAACGACAGATGAATTAGATGATGAATTTTTAATATGCTTCCTAAAAACGGCACAATTCAACCAAGCTGTTGAAAATAATGTAGAAGGAGGAATAAGGAGTTATTTATTTTATGAAAATTTCTCAAGAATAAATATTAGTCTCCCTTCCCTTCAAGAGCAAAAGAAGATAGCTTCAACCATATTGTCAATAGATGACGTCATTTCAAAAAACACAAATAAAGTTTCTTTGTTGAATGACTATAAAAAAGGATTGATGCAACAACTATTCCCAACTATAACAAAGTAAGCTATGAGTAAAGCAACTATATACAAATATAAGACGCTTAATAATGTAGTCACACGATTACGAGATGATTTAAAGACATCGGACACTGTATTGCTCTATGCTTTTAATCGAACAGGCAAGACACGCTTGTCAATG
>Ga0247608_10000546_pt1 | contig 59619 bp, 118 predicted proteins | sample 176DNAGHGlowgp2_FD_193490 | JGI IMG/M metagenome (GOLD analysis project Ga0247608, IMG submission 193490) | Sheep rumen microbial communities from Palmerston North, Manawatu-Wanganui, New Zealand - 1766 DNA GHGlow gp2 | ecosystem: Host-associated > Mammals > Digestive system > Stomach > Rumen ... | reverse complement strand
TAGTATATTGGGGCGATGAAACTCCTACTCCAAGATTTACTATGGGTACATTTGATTTTCCTAAAGGATATAAGATAGGATTTATGTATCGTTCAAAAACAGAAACAGATCAAAAGAAAAAGCAAGGAGAAGTATATGGAGATGGTCGTTTGAACTATAATATAAATAACTATGGAAACTTCAAGTCATCAAAATTAGAAGCAACAGCTCCTCGTATGGCATGGTTCAATATTAATGATAGAATATTCTTATGTATTGAGTCAGGTACAGATGCAGACTTTAATGACTTGATATTAGAAGTAGAAGGAGGTATTGAAGATATTATTATTCCACCACTTTATGAATATCAATCATATATGTTCTGTTTTGAAGATGATCGTTTAGGTGATTATGATATGAATGATGTCGTTATCAAAGGTGAACGTCTAAATGAGACACAAGTAAGATATACATTAATGGCAAGTGGAGCTAAAGATGATCTTTATATACATAATATAGAAGGAAATATTATCAATCAAAATATTGAAGTACATAGTATATTAAATAGACCTCAAGGCACATTTATAAATACTGTTAATGGAGATAATTATGATTATGTATCTGATGTCATTACGGTATCAAAAGAGTTTAGCTTTTTAGATGCTACAACACAGCCTTACATATACAACGCTACTAAAGATTGGAATGTTAAGATATCTCGTAGAGGAGAAGATCCACATGCTATAATGATACCTTATGATTTAAAATGGCCTTTAGAAAGAATCTGTATTAAAGATGCATATTTGAAATTCAACTCTTGGGGAAAAAATCAATTAATAGAAGATAATGATTGGTATAAAGAACCAGTTGAAGAAAAAGTTTTTAGTAAATAAATATAATTAGAGATTGTTTAATCAATCTCTAATTTTTTTATTGTAAAATTTGAATTTTTATAAGATTATTCTATATTATTTATGTAATTAAAAAAGATAGATATGAATATTAGTTATCAAATTTTACAGTTGAAGCATAATGATGAAAATCATGGTTATTTGTTTTCTTCATTAAATTTTCTTGAGAAGTTTGGTCTTAAACTTAGTCTTAATAGATATCATGTAGTTTATTGCCATAATGAGGATGTAGAAAATTTCAATCTTTATGAGTTTCTTGAGGAATTGTTTACTAAGTTTAATATTCATCATCCAGAAGACTTTAGAGGACATTCATTGTCAGTTTCTGATATTGTCTATATTAATAATGAATATTGGTATTGTGATAGCTTAGGATGGGAAAAGATAGCATTTGATAATTAAACATAAAATAAATGAGGAACTTATGTAAGCTCCTCATTTTTTATATCTTTATAAATGGATTTAATCTATCATGAAGTTCTTTAGGTAATAAATCTTCAGATTCTGATATTACAATTTGCTTATTATCAAGTTCTTTTCCATTATAAGTTCCTTTTAATATCATTTTCCAAATTTTATTATCATTTATGCATTTAGAATTTTTTGATCGTTCAGTAACTATCCAAACAATAGCTCCTTTTGGTGGATTCTTAACTAAATCTTCTAATATACTATCAACATTTATTATACCACCATTATTATTATCTTTTGGTTGATCCCATAATTGTATCATTGTACAATCATTGAATAGCTTTTCTTTAGATAGTTTACCTTCATTTAATTCTTTTATTGGATCATCTGTAATAATACCAAATATTTTATAATATTCAAATGCATGCTTTAAATCAAATTTATTTGAAGCCATTTCATTTATAAATTCTTGTAGTGATTTCATATTAATTATAATATTTATTTATATTTAATAATAATCAAAATATTATTTTTAAATATAGAGGCGAATTAATAAAATTATATAATAATTAATTCGTGATAAATACATTGATTAATAATATAATGTGTAGACAAAGAAAAAGAACATGGTTTGGACGTCTTATGGATAAAGATGATAAATCAACAGCTATGAGTAATTTCATAATATTCTTTGTATTGATTATTGCTGGTATTCTATTATTACTTCCTGTATATGCTTTAGGTATAGAAGTATGGTATAATCATTTGAATTCAGGTGATATGACTGGATGGGCTGCTTATATTGGTTCTGTGACTACATTGATTATGTCTGTTTGTGGATTGAAATGGGGAATTAACTATACAGATAGAAAATATCCAATAGATGATCCTTATGATGGACCTCAAAGACCATTTTGTAATTCTAGTCAAGAAGAAGAGATAATTACAGAAACTCATGAATAAAAATATATTTACTAATCTCTATGCAAAAGAAGATGCCAAAATTCTGTATAGAGTGCGAGAAATATAAAGAAGTTGATATTATAGAATTCTTAAATAGTCGTAATTCTATATGTAATGATTGCAAATTTCGTAATATGATATTTAAAAAGTAGGAAATTGAAAAAGTTTCCTACTTTTTCTATTTTATAAAAGATTAATTAATTAGTGCATATATGGGAGATAAAGCAAAGTCTGTAGTAGTTTGGTTTGGAGTCAATAAGAATGGTGATGTAAGAATGTTCTTAGATGAAGAGCCAAAGAAAAATTTAGAGAGAGGAATTCTTGTTGGAAATAATCCATTTGTTAATTCAGTATTATATGAAGATCTTAAGCAAGTTGTAAAGAATGCTAAGATGACATTTAATTCTGATCCACAATGTATTGAAATGCAAATTACTTAAAATGAAAAGAGTTATTATTGGAGATCCACATGGTAGATGGAATTTTATAAAGAAAATATATAATAAAGAAAATCCCGATGAAGTAATCATATTAGGAGATTATTTTGACTCTTTTAATATTGATGTTTATAAGCAATTAGAAGGATATGTCAAGATTATTAACCTTAGAGAAAATCATATAAAGAAGAATAAAGGTGATTTTATTATGTTGGTTGGTAATCATGATATGCATTATATTGATGAGAAATTTGGTAGATGTTCTGGATGGAATGATTTATCTGCTTCTGTTGTAGGATATCCTCTTAGTAGAGATTTTGGAAATGGTATACTTAAGTTTGTATATTTAGATAAAATCAATCATATCATATATTCTCATGCCGGAGTATCTATGAATTGGTTCAAGAAATGGTGCAATTCATTAGATGATATAAATAATCTTGAAGCTAAAGCATTTTGTTTTACTTTTAAAGATGGAGGAGACTATTTTGGAAGCTCAACTTATAACTCTCCATTATGGATTAGGCCAGAAGGATTGAAAAAATCAATATTTGTAGATGATTATGGATATGTTTGGTCTCAAATTTTTGGACATACTGAGCCATGTTCTCCTTTACACTTTGAAAGTAATGATGCTCATTTTTGGTGTATTGATTGTATTTCAAGTCATTATCTTATTGAAACTTTAGATGATAAAACCCATGAATTAATAAATAGATCATTAGGTGATTTAATGATGTAAAATTTGCACACTATAGTTTTATTTTATGTTTTATATATAATTTATCATTTTTTATTAATTAAACGTACTGTGGGTAAACTAGAAATAAACTGAGCAATATTTATGGAATATCAAGCATATGACAAATTTGAATATAAATCACAAACAATTTCATTTAGATCTTTGACTAGAATTCTTAATGAATTAGGTCAAGAAGGTTGGGAATTGATAGATATGGAAAAAAACAATTATGATAATGGTAGATTTTGCTTATTCAAAAGAAAATTGATATGTACAAATATCATAAATGATTGATGTAGATCAATTAATTACTATATCATAATATTTTTTTAATTTTTTACATTTAAAAATGTTTATTATATAACTATAATTATTATAAATTGTTCTAAAAATTACATTAATAAAAAATATTTATAAACACAAACACACAAATTATTGAAATGAGAAAATTTATTTTAAGTATTGTAATGGCTTTGATGTTATTCACTGGCATTACTAGTATTATTTCATGTAGTGACCGTATTGATGATGAATTGACAGTAATCAAAGGAAATATTAGTTCTATTGATAGTCAATTAGTTGTTATGGATAGTTTATTAGCTCAATATGATAGTACTATTTTAAATAATACAAATGAGATTTTAGTATTGAAGAATAATCTTAATGATTTGAAAGAAGATTATAATGAATTGAATTCAAGAGTGAATCAAAATGAATCTGACATTAATAGTCTTAAAGATCGTATTATAACCTTAGAAATTGCTATTAATGATTTAAGTAAGCTTATGAAATCGGCTGTCTCTAATGTTATTGTCCAAGAAACTTTAGATTGTGTTGTTGGAACTATTAATCTTCCTGGATTCAACCCTGGATTCTTAGCAGCTTATGTTGGAGAAAATAAGACAGGTATGCCAGAATTTCCAATTAATGGAAGTGACTATAATGCAGATCCTAATGGAAATGTACTTCTTGCAAAAGAAATTGTAGGTGATCCTGTTTGGAATAGTGGTAAGAATAGCTATCTTATCAATGGCGTAGGTAATGCTGGTAAGATTTATTTTACACTTAATCCTTTAAGAGTTGATGCTACTTATATGGACTTTGCTTTAGTTAATAGTACAGGAGAAGAGTCAGCTATTAAGCTTAGTGATGTTAAAGCTTCAGATCATTTGATTACATTTGCTATAGGAAAGCATGGAAATGGAATGACTCGTGGAGAAACAGATAATATGACTTATCTTTATGAAGCAAATGCAACAGTTTATCCAGAAGATATTGAAAGAATACATTTTGACTATACAAAATTTGGATATCAAAATCTTTGGGATGCTGGTAAGAGCTTAAGTGGAGAAACACAATCTGCTGATGCTAATGCACAAAATTTATTTGGAAGGTTTAGATATATTGTAAATAATGTATCTTCTGGAAATACTGAGAATGTCCTTAATGGATCTTTAAAGCTTATTCAAGATTTCTATAATGGAATTTATTCTCAAAGAAATAAGCTTCAAAAGCAAGCTCTTCGAGTAATGTGGGATAATGGAAGTAATGCAGTAGTATCTGGATATGATATAACAACTGTTACTATTAATCCTCTTAACTATAAGCAAATGTATTTACTAGATAAAATGAATATCAATTGGAACTTACATAGTTTTGATGGTATTGTAAATAAAATTGTTGATCTAGTAAAAAGTAAGATGCCTAATGTTTCTACAGTAAATGTAACTTGGGACACAACAGCTGGTAAGCTAGCAGTATATGATAATCTTGGAACTCTTATTGGATATGTAGAGCTTCAAGGAGAAAAGGGTATTATTACTAATCTTTCAGAACTTACAAATAGTGTAAATGAAATAATTAGAGACTATGGAAAGTTGACAAATACTACAGGTAGTGGTATAATGACTCGTGTAAACAACTTCCTTAATACTAAGACTGCTTCATTAAAAGCTGCATTTGATGGAAGACCAGCATGGAGACTTACAGAACCAATTCTTTTGTTTGAAGCAGGTAAATATGGAATTACTACTTTAAAGCAAGGTATGAAATTCTATGGAGATGATATTCCATTTATTATGACTTCTGCTACTGAAGAGTATATAGTTCCTGTTTATATGAAGTATATTGCAGTTCTTTATAATGGAAAAGTAAAGCAATCTTATATACTTTCTGGTAATCAAAAAATTGCTAAGTTAAGTATTCCTAATGATAAATGTGAGATTGTATATCAAGCATGTGATTATTATGGAAATGTAATTACTAAGAGATATCCTATTAACTAATAATTATTTATTTAATGATTTATAATATTATATTCTTAGATATTGATGGTGTCATGAATTCCGAACAATATGTTAGATGGAATCATAGACACCATCATCGTTATGGTAGTATTGATCCTAGAGAATGTTATAGACTAGCAAGATTTTGTGAAAAATATAATATTAGATTAGTCATATCTTCATCATGGCGTAATAGTAATTCTTGGAAAAAGACTTATGATGAGTTTATGAATGAAGGAATGTTAGAATTACCTTATCGACATCATGGAATGAAAATAATAGCGCCATATATTGTTGGAGTAACGCCATATTGTGAGTCTCGTCATCGTGGTACAGAGATAAAAGCTTTCTTTGATATAGTTGATGGAAAATATCCTGATTTCAAAAAACTAATGAAAGAAGATTTTACTATTGGAGGATGGTGTATTGTAGATGATGATAATGATATGCTAGAAGAACAATTAGATCACTTTGTTCAGACTAAATTTATGAATGGATTGACTAGAAATGACTATAATAAAATATTGAAAATTATATATTATAATGAATTGAAGAAATGTTTAGAAGACTTTAGTTATTTTAAAAAATATATTAGTGATCATGGAAAATAATGAAGTTTTGAATTATATTTTGAAAAGGTATAATATTAACAAGAGAAAATATAGAAGTTCAAGAACAAGTATAGCTGAGACTAGATATTGTGGATATGCAATGATGGAATTAGAAAAACTATTAAAACATTTTAAAGTAAAATATGAGTAAAGGAATTATAAATAGTTGTAAATGTACAAAGAATGAGCCTAAGATAGCAGATAGAGATATTGTTTGCTATAAGATAATAAGAAAAGGAAATAGTATAGTAGAATGTCCTAAAGGATTATATGTGGATAGTCATTATAGTGATTTTATATATCAAGATACTCTTATAGAAGCTAGTAAAGAAAGAGTAAAGAATAATTGGTTTAAAAGATATATATTAAAAAAACCTAAATACTCTTATATTAATGAAAGAGTAGAATATAATGATGAATATAATTGGTGGGATATAACTTCAGGATATTTACATTCAACGCCTCATAAAATTGATAAAGATAATTTCTATAATCTTTTACCTTGGTTTTTACCTAAAGATACTATTATTCAAGTTTGGCTATGTATAATACCAAAAGGAACAAAATACTATCAAGCAGATTGTAGAGGATCTCATTATGAGTCAAGTGATTCTTATGCATCTAAAAAATTAATATTCAAAGGACTTATTTTAGAAGAGAAAATAGATATTGAAAAATCAGGAGGAGCTAAATATTAAGCTCCTCCTTTATTATCTGTAAATTCTAATGCTGGGTCTACTAAAAAATTCATTTTAATCAATACATCTCTATTAATTAATGCTTTAGTGCTTTTATTTCTTTTATCCGTTATTGCAAAATCTATATTATCTATTCTTTTTCCTTTTATTTCAAGAAAATCAAACTTGACAATTGGTCTATAATGTATTACATTTCCTACCATAGGAGAAGCTTCTCCTAATTTTTCAAATACATATTCTTTTTTATCTATAATAGCTCTTACTATTGATTCACCAACTATTACACAATCTATTCCTAATGTTGGAACAACACCAGCATTTCCAGTGTCCATTGTAGCCGTAAACTCATAGACTTGTCCATAAATTCCAACTTTTATATTCTCTTTACAACCAACTATTGTTTTTTCCATAATTAATATCCTAATGTTGTACTTGTATTATTGAATTTAACAGTATTCATCATATCTATTTGTTGTGACATCGCTTCAAATGCATTCCATGTTGTTGGAGCTAAATCTTCTTGTCGTAATTCTTCAAGTTCTTCACAGAATTGCTTATATTTAGCTGTTTGTTGTAACATTGGTATTTGAGCTAATGTCATTACTATATCATCATGCCCATAAGATGCTTCATAACTTCCATTTCCATTTTTATCTTCAAAATTCTCTATTTCAGATATAGTGAAGAAATCATATATTCTAATATAGTTATTTTCAATAATAAGCTTAAGAAGTGAACAAGCTGTAATCTTATTTTGTCCATTGAATCTTATACCAGGAACCATCTTTACTTTCTTTACTTTAAGACCACCATCATCAACTTCAAATTTGACACGATATCTAATTATATTATTCAAGTCTAATTCTGGTATGATATTGAATCTCCATGAATATTCTCTCATATATTCTGGTTCATTTAGATTCATAAGATAATTAAAGAATAATCCTCCATAAGTATTCCATTCTATAGAATATATTACATGTTCATTACCTCCAAATAATTGAGACATTAATAACCAAAACTCTAAAGAAGAAAATTCAAGATTTACAGTATTTGATTTCCAATATCCTATTTGTTCAAATCTATCTTTATCTATCATTTCTATTATATTGAATACAGTAGAGTCTCCTCCACCTCCTTCCGCTAAATCGCATAATACAATAAAAAATTTATTTGTCAATCTTGAAAAATCATATTTAGGATTAAAATATAAGAATTCTGGATGAAGTATAGATATTCCAAAATTAAATTCTAATTGATACTTTTCTTTATAATATTTTTGTATTTGCGGAATATTTAAGAATTTAACTTCTTGATCATGTAAATCTTGTAGTTTTGTTCTATTTATAATACACTTATCAGAAGCGGAGAATTGGGTACCATATTGATAGTAGAAATTAGCTTCTCCTCCTAATATACCAATTTGTTCCTTTTTCCATTTTTCAGTACGTTTCTCCCATTGTCTTGTCTTTTCATTAAATTGAGGTACTTGCCACCAATCAACTTTAAATGGTGCATATCCATTCCATTCTTCTCCTTCTTCATTAGCACCCTTCCATAATGTATAATAGAAGTTAAATCCATTTTGAGTTGACATTATACATACATTAGAATCAGGCATAGTTGTAATAGTAGGTAAGATATTCATATAGAATAGTTCTACTTCATTATTAGGACACCATGCAAACTCATCAAGAATAAGGAAGTTAATTGTCTTACCAAGTCCTGCTGTAGGAGAAAAAGCTTCAGTAGTAATATTTGAATTATTATCAAAAGCCATTTCATGTTGATTCCACTTATAAATACCAGGCTTAAGATAATAAGGAAGATTCAAGAACATATCTTTAATTTTTCCAATCAAGTCTACACCAGCTGCGGCAGACTTTGAAAGAATAAGTCCAGACTTATCAATATTGAATAGAATCTTCCAAAGACAATAAATAGCTGTCACTACACTTTTACCAGCTTGACGGCATGCAAGGAATATTGAAAATCTATTATTCTCTAAATGTCTTAAATAATCTATTTGATAGTCTCTTAAATGACATGGTTGTAATCCTTCTGGAGTCATTATAAAACATTTAGAAGCAAAATAGATTACATCATTCATACATTTTACATAATCTTCTACTTCTTCTTCAGTTCTATTGAATACTAATTCTGGTTTTAATAGTTTTGTATTATTTCCTATAAATGGGTTTACTTTAAGTGGTAAACCTTTCTTAATTGCATCAACGGCAATATTCAATGATTTGGTTGACCATATTACTTGTTGAGCTTGTTCATTACCTTTAAGATCTTTTATAGGATTAAAATTATATTCAAAACTATCATCATGATATTTTGCTGCCATAAAATAATTTGCCTCTATTTTTATACATATTTTAACTTATATAAAAATAAAAACAAAAAATAAAGAACGTTATCACAACGTCCTTTATTTAACAAATTCAACATTTAACAACAACAATTATTTATCTTACATTTCTTTAATACTCTGTACTGGTTCAAATCTATTACCTCCTAACAAATCGGCCATTTCTTTCAAATCCCAATATAAATCAAACTTATTCTTGAATCTTAATCCATCATAATAGATATATTTCTCATTCAAAGTACAACCAAACTTATCTTCTTTATTAATTCTAATTAAAGTTCCGGTAATAGACTTAGTCTTCTTCTTAAGATACAAATCAACTGCTTCTTTCTTTATTTTATTCAAATCAATAGATGTTCCAACAACTGTCTTGATAATATTATCATCAACAATCTTATCAATATTAACTCTATAGAATGTAACAGTTGAATTTGCCATATTATTTATTTTTTAATTACATAATTAATATAGACATTATTTAAAAAAATTCAAAATATCTTATTAAAAAATCAATTTATTTATGACTATTTTAAATAAAAAGAAATAATTAATTATGAATGTAGTATATCCTCATGATGGAGAAGTATCATTAGTAAAAGTATTTTTAGCAGGTACTATTGATAATGGAGATAGTGAAAATTGGCAAGAAAAAGTAATAGAAAGATTTAAGGCCAATCCAAATATAAGGTTTTATAATCCAAGAAGAAAAAGTTGGGACAAAAATGCTTCAGAAGATGAATTAATTTATCAAATACAGTGGGAACAAGAACATCTTGATAAAGCAGATTTAATTATAATGGCTATTAGTGATAATTCAAAATCTCCTATTAGTTTATTAGAATTAGGACTTTATGCTAAAGATCAAAAAATGATAGTATTTTGTAATGATAAGTTCTATAGATATATGAATGTAAAGCTTACTTGTGAAAAATATAATATTCCATTATATAATAATTCTATAGATGAAATAGAGAATTTTATTGTTGGATTATTTGAATAGAATATAAAATATAATCTATATTAATATATAATTTTATTGAAAGCCGGCATACTAGAAATAGTCACTGCGACAGTCGGGCATATATTTTTACTTCGGTAGAGATATATGTCCGATTTTTTATGTCTTATAAATATATAAATAAATTTAATTATGGGATGGTTTGATGATATTAGAGATGTAAAAGAAAATAATCATTGTGCGAGTTGTTCAAATTGTTCAAGAAGATATGATTGTGAAAATCAAAAATATTGGAGTGTATGTGGCCAGTGGTCATATGATATGTAATAAAAATATTTAATTTTAAATTTATGACAAGCAAAGAATGGAATGAAAAATGGGGAAGTCAAGAAGAAGCTATTGAAAAAGATCCACCAGTATATGATAAAAAAGGAAGATTAGTTCATATACCAGAATGGGAATATGATAGAATGTTTTAATTATGACTATTGAAGAAGCTATTGAACATTGTTATGAAATAGTCAATAATAAATGTAAAAATTATGGATGTCGTATGGATCATAAACAATTAGCAGAATGGCTAACTGAACTTAAAAATTATAGGGAAGCTTAAGCTTCCCTTATTTATGCTCCTATTAATGCAAATAATTTTAATTTTACATTTATCAATTGAGTTTTTACTTTATTCAATGCATCTTGTTTAGCTTTATTTAACTTATCTAAATTATCTTTTAATTGCGTCTTTATTTTATCATTGGCTTTATCTGCTAATCCTTTAGCTTGTCCTACTGCAACATTATTAATTGCTTCTTCTTTTTTCATTATCAATGTATCTCTAAAAGTACCAATTTTTGATACTGATTTCTCTACTATTTTTCCTATTGCTAAATCTAGTTTTGATTGCACCCATGTTGGTCCCATTTGAGAATAATAAGCTATTTCTGCTATTGTTGGATTTATATCATCTAATATCTTATTGACTTCATCTGTCATTTTTCCAACAGTATCTCCAATCATTGAATTGATATTCTCAACTATTTCTTTTTCAGCATCTTTTACTAATTCATCATTCATCAATTCACGAGGCTTTAATAACTCTTGCATAAGTTCACCAGCGCTAATAAGATATGCCGGCATTATCTTTGCTGCTTCACTTGCAATTATTCCTAAATTAAAGCTAAGCATTTCTGTTGTAGCTTGTGTCATATAGCTCATAACAATATTAGTTACATAAGAAGTTACATAAGTTGTCAATTTAGGGGTTATCACACTATCTATTAATTGATTAGCAGAGTTTATTCCATTAAGTATTCCTTGTAGATTTTCTCCAGTAGAAGCTAAATCATTTTCATTTTTACTATCTTTATATTTTCTAAATCCACTTGTACTAGCTCCATTCATAAAATCATCATTAAAATTCTTTTGAGCTGATTTTAATGCACTTACTGTCTCATTATCTAAACCACTTATTATTCCACTTTGTTGATAATTATTAAAATCTTCCATTTAATATTTACTTTGATGTTTTTATGGTATCAGATAATATGTTATTACAAGCATTTTGAACTTCTTTTCCACATTTTATAAAATCTGGACTAACATCAGAAACATATGGGTTTGGTGCTAGTTTTTTACCAATATTTTGTAAATCACCACCAAGTTTAACTAATAGTTTCTTTACATCTTCACCCATAAGATTAGATTGGTAATTATCTCCTTTACCAATATTAATCATTCCTCCAGATATATCAATAGATGACTCATTATCTGTTATATGAATTTCTTTATTATTTGATAATTGAATTTGAAGATCTCCATTCTTTATTATAATTCCATCTTTTGTATTATAATAAATATAAACTCCACTATCTCCAGTACTACGAGATAATAATACTTCAGGACTATCATAGTCATTTACTATCTCTTGTGTCTTATCATCTAATTCAAACATTGGAGAATACCAATATTCTTTATTACTTTTCTTTCTATGAAATACAAATACTTTACTACCTAATTCAAGTTTTGAGAATCTTTGATATCCTCCCATTCCAGAAGGAACAATCCATGGTAATGCTTCTTCTTGCATAACAGTAGTATCAAACCACGTAGGCACAGCAGCTTTTATTCTTCCTCTTTTTTCTGGGTCATCTACACTAATTACTGTACCAGGTAAAAATTCATAATCACTTAAATCCATTAGTTTTCTTTAAATTTTATTTGTACTTCTGCTTGTTTAAATTGGTTTCTTTTTAATTCTAATTCTTGCTTATATTTAGTTCTGTTATTTAAAAGCTCTTTATATCTATAAAGTATTTGTGAGCGTTTATTTAATGATTCTCTCATTTCATCAGGATTAGACCAACCAGATATCCAATTCTCATCATTTATACATTGATTTAAAAGTTTTTCATAAAGACTAATAATATTCTTTGAAGGTTTTTTATCTATAAGTCTAAACCAATAATAATATCTATCAAATTCATATTTATCTCCACAATTAAATGTAGAAAGTTTTGTAAGTTCTTCAAAAAAATATTCAATATTTCCTAATTGCTCCCAAGCAGAATCAGTAGATGTATAGCTTTTATGTCCTTTAGAACATTTATCATAAACTAATTCACAAAAACTAAACATTATATCACTTCTTAAATCTAATGATCCATCATTTTGATTAGGCTCATATCCCCATGCGCCTTCTATAATATATTGATTTAAGCTTTTCATTTTTTACTTGATGAACCAACAACTATACCATTAACAATATCATAATTTATTTTATTAGAACTATTATGTATTTCTTGTACTTGTTGTTTATATTTTTGTACTTGTTTTTTATATTGTTCAAGATTTTTATCTAGTTTTTCAGGACCATCTTTCCATCCTTCATGAAATTTAAGATCATTTTCTACATTATTAATAGCATCTTCTAATATACCAACAATTTCATTGTCTATATAATATTCATTATGTGTATCTATAAACATTTGGAGAACTGGATTTACCATTCCAATCAATGTATAATCCCAAGCACCTTTACAATAATCTTCTTCTTTTTTATATTTTTCTTGATCTTCTCTAAGCTTTGTAATATGCTCTTTTAAAAGCTTCATACATTCTTTAAAATAATCAGAACGTCTATCACAAGCACCATCACAATTTTCTGCTTTATAATCAAGAGCTTCATCAATTATATAATCTTTTAATCTTATCATTCGTGTGCCCAATCTAAATTTTTAATTTTACCTTTAGTTACATCTTCTAATGATTTAATAATATGATTCACATCATCAAATATTAAATTTCCATCTTCATCTTCAAAAGTTTCTGGTTCTCCATCATTTTTTAAAAAATATTGACAAATATCATAAATACATTTAGGTCTTTGATAATAACCATTATTTTGAGATCCATTTAATATATCTATTATTCTCACATGATCTTTAGAAATTCTATCATATCCATATTTATCAAAATATTTATTAATTTCTTCAAGAAATTTATTTATAAAATCTTTTTCTTGATCTCTTAATATAGCATAATCTAAAGCATATTGAAGTAATGCTTTACAAGTACTTATATATGTACTGTCTAATATCCAATTATATCCCCAAAATTCTTCTGGATTAGAAATAATTTCAAATGTATATTTTTTAAATTTACTTGGATATAATTTTTCATTAATAAATTCTTCTAAATTCTTCATAATATCTTATTGTAATATATTATCATCTAATATAATACAAAGTCTTTTACTTGTTCATATATTTCTTCTTTATGTTTTTTGATATACTCTATTAAATCTTTTTTATCAACATCCATAAATTCTGCCATATCTTCCCATAAAAATAATCTTCTAAAATATTCTGAGATATCTTTATGAAAAAACTTATCAACTATCTGTAATCGTGTGCTATATTGATTACCGCCAAAAGATCCTCCTTTTTGAAAATACATACATAATTCATCAAGAATTTTATCTCGGATTTCTTTAGAGAATATTTCTGTAGTATTAGATTTTATATCTTTATTAATTTTGAGTTTCTCATTAATAAAATTATTTAATTGTTTCATTTAGTATGCCCAATCTAATTTTTCTATATCATTATTAGTAATATTATTAACATCAAAAATAAGACCTTCTATATCATCTTTATTTAAGTTTTTTAATAAATTATTATCAAAATCTTCATTATCTATAATATATTTACAAATATCATATAGACATTTTGGTCTTTGATAATATCCATTATTTCTTTTTCCATTTAATATTTCTGTTTTTTGAAAATAACTCTTTCTTGTTTTACATTCTTCTATGTCTTTTTTGAATTTTTCAATAAATTCTTCTTCTTTATTAGTTAATCCACAATTTTCTAAAGCATATTGTAATAATATCTTTGCATTATCAAAATAATCATTATTTAATATCCAATTATAACCCCAAAATGGTTCTATTTGATCTTTGTCAATATGATTAAAAGAAAGTTTTTTAGATTTGATATTTTTATTGATCTTAAGCTTTTCTATTATAAATTCTTTTAAATTATTCATGATACCAAGAAGGTGGATTTTTTTCTAATGGAGATTTTTTAAATATATAATACATATTTTTAACGTTACTAACATCCCATTTAGAAATATCTACATTAAAATCTGAAAAATTAAACATTTGATTCATATTTTCAACGTTACTAACATCCCATTCTGATATGTCACCATTAAATTTAGAGTTATAAAACATACTATACATATTTTTTACATTACTCACATCCCATTCTGATATGTCACCATTGAAGTTTGAATTATCAAATAATTCAGACATATCTATTATCTTTGATGTATCAATATCATTCAAATCAGCTTCATTTCCACGTTCTTTAATTAATTGTTTAACTAATTCTTTCAATTCATCTTTATCTTTAGGATGATAACTATAATTATTAATTTTTGTATTTTTATTGATCTTAAGTTTTTCTATTATAAATGATTCTATATGCTTCATATGTTAATTCTTTATATTTCTTCGACTTTAGCTAGCATTAAATGTTGTCGCTTATACATTAACTCAATATTAGCTTTATTATATTTTGTTCCTGCTGTACTTTTAATCAACCAATCACCTTCTGTATGTTTTCTCCAGTAATAATCAATACTAGCAGACATATTGCCATCGGCCAATTGCTTGAGCCAATGAAATCTATCACCTTCTTTAGAATCTCTTTCAATCATCACAATAGCTTCTTCATAAGACTCAGCATAATCTATTATAGGAAGATTATCTCCAATTGAATCCTTATATTCTTTCCCATCTACTATAATTGTTAGACCTGGTGAGTCTAAATCATGTGAAGTAATAATTTTTGAGTTTTTATTGATACGAAGTTTCTCTGTTATAAAGTTATTTATTGTCTTCATATTATGATTTATACCATTTTGGTGGATTTTTTTCTAAAGCACTCAATTTAAATATATCTTTCATATATTTAACATTTGATACTTTCCATTTTGAAATGTCTCCATTAAATGAAGAACTAAAAAACATAAATTCCATATTTGTAACATTTCTTACATCCCAAGAAGATATGTCACCATTAAACTTAGATGCATTAAACATACTTTTCATATTATGGACATTTCTTACATCCCAAAAAGATATGTCACCATTGAATTTAGAAGCACAAAACATACCAGTCATATTAGTTACATTACTTACATCCCAAGAAGATATGTCTCCATTGAAATCAGAGTTATAAAATATCATTCCCATATCTTTAATTTCAGATGTATCTATATCATTCAAATCAGCATCATTTCCTCTTTCTTTAATAAGCTTATCAACTAATTCTTTTAGTTCATCTCTATCTTTAGGGTAATAGTTATAATTATCAGTTTTTACATTTTTATTGATACGAAGCTTCTCTACTATAAAATTATTAATTGCTTTCATCATTTAATTATTTTTTAATTTGACGTATAGAAAATTTATTTTTATCATAAGCATTAATATTTTGAGGAAAAATTTCAAATTTATTAAAACTTATATAATATAGAGTATCTTTTGATGATGACTCTGAAGATGTCCAATAATATCCACTAGATCCTCTATAATATGTAGATAAATCTGCTTGACAACCTTCTGCTGGAAAAAATATAGATTCATCATTTATTTTAGATGTAAATAATTGTCCTTTAAGTGTATTAACTATTGTCCATTCATGAGTACAATTATCAAATAGTTCTTTAAAATCTTTTAATGATGGCAATATTATATCTAGTTTTTTTGCTTCTTTAAAAGTATATAATTTTCCATATTTATCATTAGATTTTAAATTATAATTATATGTTGCCCATAGATTTCCACTAGATAGTCCTAAATCTATATAATAATCATTATCTTCTAATTTAGTATTTTTATTAATCTTTAGTTTTTCATTAATAAAAGTATTGATTGTTTTCATTGTCTAATTATATATTTTAAGCTTGTGTTGTCTCAGTAGATTCTGGTTGTACGTCACCTAACATTTCATCATCTATGTCTCCTCCTTCATCAGATTCAGATCCTCCATTATCATTATCTTCTTTTTCACCTCCTAATTCAGATTCTTCATCATTATTCTCATCTTCTCCATTATCTTCTGTAGATCCTCCTCCGGCTTTTTCTTTAGCTAATCGTTCTTCTTCTTTATATTTTTCATTAAGTTCAAGATCTGCTTCAGACATCTTAAGATATTTAATAATCAAGAATTTAGGAGAGAAATATGGTTCTTCTTCACCTTCTTCATTAGTAATAACAAGAGAGTCTTTCATAGTTCCAATAAATTCAACACGTTTTGACATAATCTCAATATTTGCCATCTCTTCAAATTGGTTATAGCTATTCCAACGAAGTGATACTGCATCTAATATTCTCTTGTCATTTTTAATATCAGGAATAGATAATGTCAATTGAATTCGAAGAGGCTTAAGTATTATCTCTGCAAAAGCATTTCTTAATCTTGATACGAATCTACCAAAATTAATCTCTTCACGTAATTGTTGTGTTGGATCACTACCAAACCATGTTGCTTGTTGTTCTTTATCAAATCTAGATGTAGGAATCTTAGACATAAAATAAAGATTCTCTTTAAAATATTTTAATTGATCACTATCATTAAGCATTGGACCTTGATCAACTAATGTCTCAACTTGTGGAGTGCCTTGCTCATTTTCTGGCATCCAATATTCTTTATTAAATGGAAGATTCATTTTTCCATTGACCATTAACTCACCAGTCTCGGTATTGAATGCTATATCTTCTTTATAACGTTGCATAGCTTCTCGAAGAGTTTGCATACCACGAGCTTTATTCATTCCTCCAACAGGTATAGTGAATACTGTCTTAAATGATGCTTGAGTCACTGTCCAAATAACTTGAGCTTGTTCAACAATACGATATATATTAAATGCTCTAATAAGTCTTTCAAGATAAGATTGACGAGTTGAAACACCGCTATCTTCATATTTAATATATATTACTTGTGAGTCTAATAGTTTACGTTCTCTTCCTACTACATCTTTAAATTGAATCCAATAAGTAATACCATCTTCAATTGATTTTGTAATTGTAGCTGGATCAATAGCAACTATACCAGTAATTGATTTAGGATTGTCTAAGCTATCATAAGTTATTTCATAAGCTAATACTCCTTCAATAAGATAACGCCTAAATATATTCCAAGCATCACGTTTCCAATTTAATAGCATATATAGTTTATAAAATGATGCTTCTATAGAGGCATTAATCTCTTCTGCAGATTTTTCATTTAATTCTTGAATTAATGCTGTATCTAAATATGGAGTACAAATATAAGATTCATCATCATCATATACAATACATTCATTAGACATAATATCAAGAATGTCTTCTAATTCTGGTTGATTAGCGAGCTTTCTTAATATTTCACGTTTTTGATCTAATGTCTTCTCATTAAATGATTTCTCTTCTTCTGGCTTAACTTTCCAGTTATTCATAAAGCCAGAACTTCCATAAAGTGATTGTTGTAATAATGGATCTTTTGGTTGTAATGCTTTATCAGCAGGAATAGCAACCATATTCTTATATACTTTATCACTATAGTTCATTCCATAATGTGATAAAGTCCTTAATATCTTTGATATAGTACTAGGTTTTTTAGGCTCTCCTACATTAACTGTATTTTGTAATGCTTCAGTAATAGTCATATCACCTTCAAAAACACTTCCTAAATTTCCAAAAATCATTGTATAAATCTATTAATTTACTTATTTATATAAAAATAAAATTTGAGTTTTATAAGTACTATATTAATTAATATTATTTAAGTTATAAATTATGAAAAATATACAATTCAATTATTCAAAATATTGGTCAAAGTCAAGAGATTTAGATTTATTTGAGACATCAATTCAACCAGATGGAACAACATTAATACAACCAAAACAAATTAAAGAGATAGTTCCAAGATTAGATTATTTTGATTTTGAGCCAGAAATAGGAGATATATATTTAATGTGGGTAGGTACATGGCTAACTGAATATTATGAATGTGAAGCTCCAAAAGATTGGCCAGATAAATATGCAAACTATAAAATTGAGCCAGGTATTTATCATATAGAAATAACTAATATCTATAAAGGACATGTATTCTATAAAATTAAAGAAATAGAAAAATGCCTTGAAATGGTAGTGAATATTCGTAATGGCTTTCCATCTATTTGGTATTTTGACAAAAAAGACTTGCCAGAATCAAAAATAGAGTATATGGATTTATATGAAACAGTAAATTGGATTTAAATATGAATATAAAATTTCAAATTCAAATTAAAACCCATAATTGGAAAGGCGGTTCTCCTACAATTACAAAAGATATTACATTAAATGATTTGACTAAGTTTTCTAATCTTGTTGAAATAATTAATAAGAATTATGCAAATAAAACTTGGAATTGGTTTAATGGATTACCTTTTGAATGGAATGGAAATAATTATGTTGAAGATACAATAAGTATTTGTAGACATATGAAAGAATACTTTGATTATAAAGTTGAAGATATTAATCTTATTAAAGAATTTTATAATCGTTTTACTCCTCATGGGTGTGATGGAATTGAGTGGATCAAATTCTTTAAAGTAGAAGAAATTTAAATAATAAATAATTATGATAAAAGTTATTGGAAAAGAACCTTTAATTAAAGCATATCATCAAAAAACTTGTCCTAAATGTAAATCAATTATAGTATTTGATAATTCAGATATTATTCGAGATGATATGGGATGCGAAATTATTTGTCCTAATTGTTCCAATTCTATAAAATTTTGAAATCTCATTAAATTCAATTAATAACAAATAAATTTGAATTTTTTCTTTAATTTACTATTATAAATTAAAAATTTGTAGCAGTAAATTTTGAATTAATTTCAAATTTAACTATATTATTAGTGTAATTAAAAAAATAAATAATATGGAGATTTCATTTGATTTAGACAATTTTGAAGTAAAGGAGTTTTATCATTATCCTACAGCAGTAGTTCATCGTTTAGTTGAATTTGATGAAGGATTTCATAAAAATCGCCATAATAATGATGAAGATGTAAAAGATCTTTTTAATGAGCTTTTGACTGAAGTAGAAAAGAAGCTTAATAAAAAGCATCTTATGGATAATAAAATTGCAATTAAGGTAATTTATAAGCCTACTGGACATGAGTTTTTCATTGGATATAAGGACTGGAATTGGTGTTTAGGACTTTCTTTAAATCCATATATGACAGGTAGAAAAGACGTAATTGAATAAATATGTTGAGTAAGACAAATTCTTGTAGATGTGGTCAATATATATTTCAACCCACAAAATATGATGAGAATGGAGATCTTTATTGTATGATTGTAAAACGGCATACATATAAAAAATTTGTTAATGATAAATGTAAATTGACTGGATTATATCATTTTGACACAAATAAGTTTGATATTATATATTCTTCACCAGATTTTATGAATCATAATCATAAAAAAATGCTTAATTGGTTCTTAAAACAATATGATTGGAATTAAATAATTTTTTAAATAAATGATAAATAAATTCCTTATAAGATATATGATTATCTTGTAAGGAATTTCTATTTTATATTAAATAGATTTATTTAATATTATGAATAACTTAGCTGATGTTATTCTTTCTAAATTAATTTTTTATGAATATTTAGATCCATTTTTAAATGAAGATTTAAATATTGAAGATCTTAAAGATAAGCTTTATAATTTATGGAAAGATTATAAAAATGTTTCTGATCTTATAAATGAAGGCTATTCATTAGATTATGTAATAGAAAATGATTCTCTTTTAAATGAAATAATAGATTTAATTAATGAGCCAAATGATAAAGATATGGAAAATATTGATTCTATGTTAAATGATAATTTAGAAGAATTATTAGAAAATAAATTAAATGGAAAAATTAAATTATAGTCAATATATAGAAAAAACTATTTATCAAAATATATTTGATTTACAAAATTGGTATGTGAATGCTAGATATAAGATTTTAAGTATGTCTGTACAAAAAAAAAATATTAATAATAAAGGATCAAATAGAATATATTTATGATGATATTATTAATGAAACATTAATTTCATTAGAAGATATATATAATAAAAAAATTCAACAAATATTAGATGAACCAAGAACAAGATATTTTACAAGAAGGTTTGCTTCCAATGAATTTTAACTTTCAACAAGCAAAATCAAGAATACAACAACCAGCTTCTTATCTACAAGGATTTGATGATCCAAATAGTCCTAATTTTAATCCAATGGTAAATATGAATGATCCTATGGTTAGGGCTCAAGTAGATGCACAAAGAAAAAGGGATGAAGAATCTGCTAAACAACAAAGAATAGAGAATTTCAAACAACATTCCAGAAATATACTTTATAAAGTTATAAATGGTATAAATAATCTTATTAAAGGTCATTCGCATCCTAATTTTACAGAATCAAATCAACAGCTTCTTTTAATAAGTATTTCTAATAAAGTTAATGAGATATTAAATGAAAATAGATTATTGATAGATAATAAGATTATCTTAGATACTTTATTAGAAATGCAAGTATTTATGAAGCAAGAATATTCAACTAACATTAAAAGATATAATTTAATATGTACTGAAACAGTTGGATATAATTCAGAAACTGGAACTTTAATGATTAATCCAGATTATTTATTTGATATAGTTAGAAAATGGGTAGTTGAAAATACTTCTCATTATCAAGAAGGAGATCAAATTATATTAAGCTAATGAAAAAAAAGAATAGTACACATAATGTATATATAGGATTAGGATCATCAAATCATACTGAACACATAAGAAGCAAGAATGATTTTTATGCTACTCCACCATTAGCCATTAGGCAGTTATTAGAATTAGAAAAATTCAATAATAATATTTGGGAACCAGCTTGTGGTATGCATCATATATCAGATGTTCTTAAAGAAAATGCCTATAATGTTCGTTGTTCTGATATTGTTGATATGAAAAATAGAAATATTGAAATTCTTGATTTCTTGAATGCTAATGATAAATGGAATGGAGATATAATAACAAATCCACCATTTAAATATGCTAATGAGTTTGTTCAACAAGCATTGAATTTAGTTAATGATGGTTCAAAGATTGCAATGTTTCTTAAAATACAATTTCTTGAAGGATCAAAAAGATACAAGATATTTAAAGAGAATCCACCAAAAATAATATATGTAGCTTCTCAAAGATATGGTTGTTCTGAAACTGGAGAATTTAATCAGGATGGAAATACTGGAAGTGCTATATGTTATTGTTGGTATATTTGGGAAAAAGGATTTAAAGGTGATCCAATAATAAAATGGATAAATACTAAAGATGATTAAGAAATTATTTAAAATTCTATTACCTATAGGAGCGGGATTATTTGAGTTTATCATAGATATATTTATTGCTTTAGTAATTATTTATATTGTAAATCTATTTTTTAACTTAAATGTATATTTATGGATATTTAATATAATTGTATTATTTTTAGGTCTTCTATGTGGATTTGATGATATAATTAAAAACTATAATAAATTAAAATAATTATGATTAAAGCAGAAGAAGCATTAAGAATATCAATATCAAATCATATGGATATTCTTGAAAGAAAAATAAAGGAAGCAGCAGAAAAAAGTCAAAGACAATTATCATTAAAAGGTTGTATTAGATTAAATCCTGAGGAAAAAAGAATATTAGAAGATTGTGGATTTAAACTTTCTTTGGGTCATTCAGGAAAATCTGGAGAATTTGATATTATAAATTGGTAAAAATATATTTAATTTAATATGTTAGATAAAGATAAATTATTCTTAATTATTAATTTTGGAGTACAACATCGTTCAAAAGAGCAAGGAATAAATGCTATGGAGCAAATATATAAATCTATTAAGAATACATTAGATGAATCAATAAAAGTATATGTTGTTCCTCAAGTTACAAATGATGATGTTAAGTTTGAGTTTTTGAATATTAGAGATTGTTCAGATGAATATATCAAAGAATTGACAAATAAATTAGATAGTATTATAGATGAATTTAAAAGATAGTTATGAAATAATATTTTCTGATTTAGATGATACATTAATTGAAACTTATACTGGAGAAACTTTTCCTAAAGGAGTTTGGGATGTAAAAATTAAATTTGATGTTTGGGAAAAAATCAAACTTTTAAATCCTAAATATTTTTTTATTTGTACTAATCAAGGAGGTATTGGACAATTTGTAAATAAAGATAATTATGAAAATAAACTTAATTATATTATTTCATGTTTAGAAGAATATCTTAATTGCAAAGTAGATGGTATTTATTGTCCTTCTAAAAGTAAAGATGATCCTAATAGAAAGCCAAATATAGGAATGGCTAAACATTGTTTAGAAGCATATAATCTTAAGAAAGGAGAAGATTTTGAATTATCTGATTGCCTTATGATTGGTGATGCAAGTGGTAAACCTGGTGATTTCTCTGATAGTGATAAAAAATTTGCAGAGAATTTAAAAATAGATTATGTAGATGTTGATGATCTACTAGGAAATATTTAATATGGAAACTTATAATATATATAAAGAATTACAATCTTTAATTGATGATTTACATTGTGATACAAATGAATTAATTAGAAAACGTCAAAATCATGAATTAAATCGTGTAGATATTGATAATGCTTATGATAAAATTAAAGATCATATGGAATTTATTCATCAATTATTTATAAAATATTGTTATGAAATTATTAATAATGTTTATAATTCTCATCAATTTGAATTAGCTTCTATTAAAAATTTAGAAATTATAAAGCAAGAGACTCAACAAGAATTATATAAATTCATAAATACATTCAAAGATGAATTAAGACCAAATATAATCTATGAGATAATATTTAATATAGAGCCTTTAGAAGAGAGAAAAAAGATAAAGGATGGATATGAAATAAATTATTTAACAATTAATAATATTGGAAATATTCATCAAAATATATATTATATGAAAAAATATATATTAGAATTATTTGGATTTGATATTAATAATTTTATTATGGGGTATTAATGAAAAAGAAAAAACTTGTAACTTGTAGATATGGTATTTCTTATGAAGTAGAATTTAAAGGTACTAAAGGAGAAATTTGGAGAGGCTTTAATCATTGTGAAAACTGTTGTTGTTGGACATGTTATAATCATGATTGTAAAGAACCTCGAAATGAGATTATAAAAGATTGTTTTAATATTTGTGAAATTTGGACAAAGAAACATTATTGTGAAAAATAATTAAATATAAATAATGGAAAAAGAAAAAATAGAAGAAAAAATTAGAGATGAAAAACCATTAGAAGAATATGATTATAATGAATTAGACTCTTTAAAATGGAAAATAAAAGATTTACCTACTTTTTTAATATCTGAAGAAGAACAATCTAATTGGTTTAATAAAATAACTAAGATGCAAACAGATATTCTAGATATAGTTGAAAAAAATCATTCAAAATACTCTAGAAAAGAAAAAGTAGAAAAGTATATTAATTATTTGAATACTAAATTTGGATATCAACATGCTCTTTATATAGAAAATGAAAAAGTTTTGGATGGAATAAGAGATAGATTTCCATGTGAAGGAACTATTGATGAATATTATATGTATAATAGAGCAGAAATTGAAAAATTAATAGATAAAGTATTAAGAGTAGCTCCTCTTACAAAAGAACAATTAGAGCAATTAGTATTAAATGATGAAAAAATATATTTTTGGAATAATTAAATGAATAGAATATTTTTAGGAGGAACATGTGCAGAAACTACTTGGAGAGATGAATTAATTAAAGGACTAAAACATTATGATTGTGAATGGTTTAATCCTGTAGTAAAAAATTGGACACCTGAATGCCAAGCTATTGAAGAAGATGAAAAGAATAATAAATGTAATATTCATCTTTATGTTATAACACCAGAAATGAAAGGAGTTTATTCAATTGCAGAAATTATCAATTCTTGTTGGCAAGCACAGATTTATGGAACTACTGTAAATAATGTAGTATTTGTTATACTTGGAGAATGGGATAAAGGACAAAAGAAATCATTTGAAGCAACCTTAAGACTTTGTAATGATATTGCTCCTGAAAGATTTTGTGGAGGATTTGCTCATTCTGTAGTAGATATATTAGATATTATGAATAACAATGGAGTTATTAGACTTAAATAATTATGACAACTAATAATTTTGATATTAAAACTTGGAATGAAGTTAAAAAAATAGAATTTCTAAGAACTAGTGATTGGCAAGTTGATTTTACCGAAGCTTTAAAGAAAATCAAAGAACGTGAAAAGTATGATAAGATTTGGAAATTAATTAAAAAGAAAAACAATTGGTAATGTATTGATTATGAAATCAAAAGATCAATTAATTGAAGATATACAAGATTGGGTATTTCAATTCAATCCTTATTGGGAAGATCCTATAACTGATAGTGAATTAGTCAAGAATACTAAACAGACTTGTAATAATATAATATCATATTGCAATATTATAGAAAATAATTTCAAGAAGGAACATAGAGGTCATACACCTTATGAAGAATTTGATCCTAAGGTTAAATATGCTATTCAGAATATAATTGAATTAGTAAGTGATGGACGTGATTTGTGGCATAAAGTGACTTATACTAATGTTGGTGGTAATAGATTTGATCCACTAGAGAAAGATAAAGCTCCTTATACAAGAGAATTTGACCATTATGTCGCAAATAATGGTCATCTTAATTTTGAAAATGATCCATTTTGTAGACTTAATCAAATTATTAATTCATGTAAAGAACTTATAGAAGTTATAGATTCTGAAAGGGCTACTAAGAATTTTGAAAAATTTATAGGTAAGATTCTTTATTGGGAAAACTATGAATCAGGTTCTGCTGCAATTAAGATAGATAAGATTAATAAAACTAAAAAGAATGAATTTACTTTTGATGGTGTATTGATTACATATGAAACAGTTAATGGACATTGTGATGGTGATGGATTTATAATGACTGAAGTTGAAGATTATCCATTTGAAAAAATTCCTTATTGCTATTGTAACTGGAATACTGAAGAAGAAACATATGAATCTTTAAAATGTGCTGAAGAAAAAACAATAAAAGACATATATAAAGATTTAAAGTCAATGTCAATGATTTTAGTTGAACAGTATTTTTCTTGTAGAATATATGATCCTAAAGAAGAGGAAGTAGAAGAATATGATGAAGAAGAATAAATTGAATTTTTAAATAAACATACTATATTAATTATGTAATTTAAATTCAATAATATGTATACAGGTAGACATTTACAAAACAAAAAAGTTATTAGTCATTCTAAAACAAGTGAGTATTATATTATTTCTCATCCTAAAGAAGTTAATCTTAGAACCGGTAATGCTTGTATACGAATAAAAGATATTGAAAGATATGATAAGAATTTTATTTTTCAGTATTATGATGAGAATTTTAAATTAAAGACTATTCTTATAGGTAGAAGACAAGTATGTGAAAATCTATTTATTTTGTGTAAAAATGATAAAGATGAATCTGGTAATATCATAAATCATCATTATTTTTATGGAATCAAAATAAAAGATATATTTAAATTTGGGAGAGAAATAGAAATTTAAGGAGACTTTAATAGGTCTCCTTTTTTTATTTTTATATAAAGGTTAAATAATAAATATACAATAAATATATACCTTTATAAAAAATGAAAAATAAATGTGGTTACTGTAAGTTTTTTGATAAATCTAGACAAATGGTAAATGGTTGTTATCTATGTAATTTTTATCATTTTACTACAAGCCCTCAAAATATAGGATGTTATAAAATCCAAACATCATTAATTAATGAAAACAATTAATAATTTTATAATAGAGAAACTTCGTATCAATAAAAATGTAAAAACCGATAATTATAGCTATCACCCTAAAAATAAAGATGAACTAAAAGAACTAGTTGATAAGCTTATTAAAGAAAGAGGAAATAATGCAGATCTTAATGATATTGATACATCAAAAATAACTCATATGGGTAACTTATTTGATGGATCTAAATTTAATGGAGATATATCAGAATGGGATGTAAGCAAAGTTGAAAATATGTCATCTATGTTTTCTTTTTCAAATTTTACAGGAAAAAATGGAGATATATCAAATTGGAATGTAAGTAAAGTTATAGATATGTCATCTATGTTCTTTGATTCTGAATTTAATGGAGATATATCTAAATGGGATGTAAGTAAAGTTGAAAATATGGATTGTATGTTCTATGAATCTAAATTTAATGGTGACATTTCAGAATGGGATGTAATTAATGTAATAGATATGAATCATATGTTTTATAAATCTCCATTAGAAAAAAATCCACCTTCTTGGTATAAAAAATGAAACAATTAAATGATTTTATAATAGAGAAACTTCGTATCAATAAAAATACTAAGAAAATATATAATTATTATCCAAAAACTAAAAAAGAACTAGAAAACATAGTAGGAGATCTTATCCAAAAAAGAGGAGTTGATGCAAATTTAAATGATATAGATACTTCAGAAATAACTGATATGTCTTCTTTATTTAATAATTTTGATTTTAATGGTAATATATCAGAGTGGAATGTAAGTAATGTTAAAGATATGTCTAATATGTTTTCTAATTCAAAATTCAATGGAGATATATCAGACTGGGATGTTAGTAATGTTGAATGTTTTAATTTTATATTTTATGACTCAAAATTTAATAAAGATATATCTAAATGGAATATTGAAAAGGGTAGATTAATGAATGGTATGTTTTGGAATTCAGAATTTAAAAAAAATATAGATAACTGGAATCCTCCAAAAGGATATAAACATAATTTAATATTTAAGAGTTGCCCATTAGAAAAAAATCCACCTAAATGGTATAAATGAGAAAAATAACAAATTATATAATCAATTAAAAAAATTATTTAAAATATTAATGAAACATATTATAGAATATCTTTTTGAGAAATTAAAGATTAATAAAGATACACAAAATAAAAATTCAGATCCCGAAGATCCTTCTACATGGCAACCAGGAGATATATTAAGTGGTACTTTTGGATATAGTATGACATTGCCAATATTCTATTATATTGTCAAAAGAACAACTTCTCAATTTACATTAGTCAAATTGTCTAAAAAAATTGTATCTGGACATCATAATGGATCATTTGAAGAAGTTCCAGATGAGTCAAAATTAGAAAAAGATTTAAAAGGAAAAGAAATTAGAGCAAGGCTATCAAAAAATAGTGGTAGCTATTTAAAAGTTGATGGTCATTATATGCATCTTTGGGATGGAGAGCCAGTATGGGGAAATGATATGGATTAAATTAATTATGAAGAATCTTAAAGAATTTATTACTGAAAAACTTAGAGTTAATAAAGATAGTATATCATCAAAAGGAAAAGTTAAGACAAAGTATCACCCAGAAAATAAAGAAGAATTAGAAAAACTAATAAAGAAACTTCTTAATGAACGTGGAGAGAATGCAGATCTAAATGATATTGATGTATCTCAAATTGATGATATGTCTGGATTATTTTCTTATGATAGATATAATGCTTCTTCAAAGAATTTTAATGGAGATATTTCTAATTGGGATGTAAGTAATGTCAAATGGATGCAAAGTATGTTTTCTTATTCAGATTTTGATGGAGATATTTCTGAATGGGATGTAAGTAATGTAAAGTCAATGGCATCTATGTTCCAACATTGTAAATTCAATAGTGATATATCAGAGTGGGATGTTTCTAACGTAGAAGATATGCAATGGATGTTTTCTGCTGCGGATGAATTTGACCAAGATATATCCAAATGGGATGTAAGTGGAGTTCATAATATGCAAAGTATGTTTAATTGTGCATATAAATTCAATCAAGATATATCAAGATGGGACGTAAGTAATGTTACTGATATGGCAGATATGTTTAGAAAAACTGAGAAATTCAATCAAGATATATCTTCTTGGGATGTAAGTGGTGTTAAATCAATGCGTAATATGTTTGAAGAATCCTCATTTAATCAAGATATATCTAAATGGAATGTAAGTAATGTTACAGGATTCTATAATATGTTTAGAAAATCTAAGTTTGACAAAAATTTAAATAATTGGAAAATCAATAAAGATGCATTATTATATAATATGTTTGATAATTGCCCAATAAAAGCCAAGAATAAGTTACCTAAATGGTATCATGAAGAAAAAGAAACAGTATTTTTATAATGAAAGACTTATCTAATTATATAGTAGAAAAACTTAAGATTAATAAAGATATTAAAGCTAATACTATTAATGATTTATCTTATTTAGTTGATGCATTGAAAAATACATTATTATCTAATAGACATACATTTAAAGAAGATAATTTTGAAGATTGGCATAATGGTATGTTTACATTATTTGGTGTTCAAATGAATCATGAATATTATGATTTATTCTTAAAAGAAATTGAAGATATTAAAGATTCATTACAATTTAAATCAGATCGTGGTGGATATACAGAACATATTGGATTGAAAGAAGATAATACAGTATGTATAAGTGTAAATTTCAATATAGATCAAAAAATAGAAAAAGCAGATATAACTAATATAGATATTTCAAAAAATATTAAAGATTTATTAATAAAATGAAAACATTAGTAGATTATATAAAATCATTGAATGAAGAAAAGGATGATGTTACTTCTGGTATACAAAGAGGTGATATTAAATTCACTATTTGGAAAGAACCTGATAAGAAAGTGACAACATTAGATAATAATGAAGATTTTCAAAAAATAGAATATAAACATGAAGATAAAGAAACAGGAATATCTATAGATTTCTTATTAGGATTTCAAGAAGGATCTTGGAAACTTTGGATAGGTAAGATCGGTAGTTGCTCTTATGATGATGATCCATATTGTAGTTTTGATACTGATGAATTTAAGAAAGCTATTGTATTGTGTCTTGATAAAGTTGAAGAATTTATTACTAAAGTAAAAGAAGACCCTGAAGATTATGTACAATATTATATACATAGATAAATTTTATAATATATTTATATAGAGGCAATAATACTAAATTAATTCTTTATAAATTTTGATTAATAAACCAAGATCTGATTGTAATAAGCATACTATTAAAAGAGAACACTATACTAAAAAAGATGGTGATTGGAAGCCAAAACAAAAATTTGATACAAAAGAAGATGCAATATCTTATATAAAGAAACATAAAATGTATGGATATACTGCTTATCTTTGTAAAGTTTGTAGTAAATGGCATATTGGTATAAAAAAAGAAAATATTAATAATAATGAAGAAAATAAAATCATACCTGGAATGTAATTTTGCAACTCCATTAAATACTAATGGTCTTGGAAATATGATGGGTCCTGAGGGCACAGAGTGTGGTTCAGGAGATATTCCGGTTGGTACTATAAATATTAAAAAGAAAAGAAAACATTTAAAAGACTATTTAAAAAATAAACAACATAAATAACTAATGATTATATTGATTATTATTTTGTCAATAGTTCTTATAGGAGGACTTACTACTTTTTTTATAATTAAGAATAAGAAAGAAAAAGAAAAGAAGGCTGAAGAAGCTCGTAAGAAAGCCGAAGAAGAAGCTAAGAAGAAAGCTGAAGAGGAAGCCAAGAAGAAAGCTGAAGAGGAAGCTAAGAAGAAAGCCGAGGAAGAAGCTCGTAAGAAAGCCGAAGAGGAAGCTAAGAAGAAAGCTGAAGAGGAAGCTAAGAAGAAAGCTGAGGAAGAAGCTCGTAAGAAAGCTGAAGAGGAAGCTAAGAAGAAAGCTGAAGAAGAATATATAAATAAGTTTGAAAGCTATTTGAATAAATTCAAGTCTAATCTTCCTAAAGAAAATGAAACTTATATATATTTTAAAAAATTATATGATGAGGCTTTTAATCAATATTATAATAAGACTTCATTAAATAATATACCAAAATTAGTTTCAGAAGACAATTTTCCTCATTTATATAAATTTGGTAATATAAAAGATACTAATAAAGCATTTGATACTTTAATAGGATGGTTATTTGCTTTACAATTATCTGAATTGAAACCATTCGAGAGAATAAATATACTTAAGAATGGATATGAATTAGGAGGATATACTAAGTATGATAATATCTATGGTTATGAATTTGAAAGTGATCCAAATATTATGAGACAAATAGCTGCAACTATTTATGCTACTATGAGAGGCCTTCATAATCCTAATATTGATTTAATGAGAGAAGAAATTAATGGACAAAAGTTCAATAAGACATTATATAAATTAGGAGATGAAAAAAGAGACAATATAGATGCACAATCTTCATTATATACTGATTTTAGAGAATTCATGCCTACTGCCCCAGGACCTTATTCACCTTCTTATTCAACAAGACCTGATAATACTTATCCTAATGAAGAAAGAGATGAATATAATAATCTTAAAGTTGATAGAGATGTTCATGAGTATATTGTAGAGAATTATAATTTAGATAATGAAAATCTTAAACAAGATGTTGTACAAGCAATAGCTGATAAAGAAGCTGATAAAGGTCATATGTTTGGATCAAATAGAACAACTGATAATTATAGTTTTCATCCTATATTTGGATTAGATACAATAGGAATAGAAATAGCAGAAGATGGAGATATTGCTGAATTAGTTAAGATATTATTCAATGTAGGAAGTTCATCTCGTGGAATATTACAAAGTGCTAGTGTAAATCCTAAACAATATGGAAGATTAAGACCGGGATGTTCATGGTCAAAAGAGTCAACTAAAAACTCATCAAAAGATAATAGACGTAATATATTGACAGATTTTGAAATCGAAGATGGTGATGGATCACCTACTGGATATTATGATAAGAAAGGTAATTGGGTTTATAAAGATGCTATAGATTCTCCAAAAGCTTTTGAGGAGTCTCAAAGAAAATTACTTTATGCTAACTCTTATCCATCTGGTCATTCATCTGGTATATTTAGTGCTTCAATGATGTTAATGGAGTTGATGCCTCTTAAAGCAGATAGAATATTAAAAGAAGCTAATCAATATGCTGTAAATAGAACTATTGCTAGATATCATTGGACATCAGATACAAGAAATGGACGTGTTTTAGGATCTGCCACTAATGCTATAGCTCATGCTGCAAGTGATTTTAATGAATTTTTACAAAAAGCTAAAGATGAATTAAAATAATCAATATAACTATTTTAATTTAAAATATATTAGAAATTAATTATGAGTCCTAATAACAAATTCTATGAAGTAGTTGTATGTATTTCTGAAGAAGATAATAAAGGAAGAATAAAGAAAAATAATTGTAAATATCTAATTGATGCAGCAGATACTAATCAAGCAGAGAAAAATACAATGAAACTAATGGAAGGAACTATGAATGATTGGGAAATTATTTCAATAAGTGTTTCAAAGATTAAAGAGATATATTTACCAGAAATAGAAGATAATCAAGAAAAAGGAGATATTTAATATGATTAATATTTATAGATTTTATATTGAGTCAAAAAAATACCCTAATGGTATTGAAATTAATGAACCATCAACATCAAGAGATCTTGCAGAAGAAGGAATAAGAAAGGATTTTGAGAATATTGATGATGAAATAACTTATATAGAATTTAATGGTATAAAAGAATAAAGGGAAGCTTAATGCTTCCCTTAAATTTTATTTATTCTTCTTCTTTCTTATTAGAATTCTCTTCATCTTTATTATTGACTTCATCAATATAATCATTCATTTCTCCAAGAGTCTTTTCTAATTTAGCTGTCTTTTGTGCATATTGTTCATTATCAATTGATTTTTGACTCTTTCTAACAGTTTGTATAGCTTGTTGAAGAATATCTTGTACAGTTGTTATATTTACATCTTTCTTGATAGTTACAGTAACTTTTTGATCTTCAACAGTTACATTTTCTCTATTTTCTAAAGATTTTACTGTATCTTCTCCATTCTCGATATCTTTAAAATCAAATGAGAAATCTCTAGATTCTTCTTTAGCTTCTACAACTTGTAGTTTTTCACTAATAAATTGTTCTAAGCTTTTCATTTTAATATATATTAAATATTTTTTAATCTTCTTTATTTCTTTTATTGAACTTTAGTTTTCTATCTTCGCTGATTTTCTTTCCTTTGAAATGTCTTTCTTCATTTTCATCAAGATAATCTTCTAAATAATTAACCAAGTTTTTCATAAGCTTTAATAAATATAATTGTTATTTAAAATTGTAATTTTGGAAGCAATTCACCAAAAGCTTCACCATATATCTTTATCTTATTAACATTACTATTCAATTGCCCGTTATTGATCCAATCTAATATTTGCAAGAAATTATTAAGTTTTTTATATTCTAAGCTACTATTAGACAAAGAAACACTATCTGTACAATCACAATTATAAGTTGTCATTGATTTAGAAAAGTCTAAATTATAGTCAATAGATATAAATTCTTTTATGAATAATTCTAATGTCTCAATCAATACATCATTTGGTATTATCTCTTCTTCTGATAAATATATATTGAACCAATCTTCATAGAATTCAACATCACCAAACATTTGTTTCAAATATAATACCATTGCTTGTTGATATAAAGATGAACAAGATTCTGTAATTGTATTATTATTTCCAGTTGTACATCCACAAGATTGTTGAGTGGTTACAGTATTATATTGTGGGTTAAGTATCAAGTTCAATGCAATAGAAGCATCATCAACTTGAGAATTAGAATAATAATTCAATACGGTATTGTAAATTTGATTCTTTGATTTATTGAATATACTTAGATTTTCTCCAATAGATGAATAAGATATTATCAAATTACATATTCCTTGATAGAAATTATTTAATTCATCCTCAGAGAATCTATTTTCTAATAATTGGTTTTTTCTATCAAAATATGGTAAATTAGTATAATCTTTTATTATTTCAGATGAAAGATCAACAAAATATTTAGTTATATTACCATTCTCATCAATATAGTTTGGTAATTTATATATAGTAGGATTGAATTCTTCTTGTTCTTCCATTTGATCAGTTACTTTATTGATATTAACGAGATAATTGAACAAAGTAGTATTCAAGAAATAATCTTTATTTGGTTTGAATCCTTCTATTCCACTAAAATAAATTTCATTGTCTTTAGCAGCTCTTAAAATAAACTCCTGGAATTTGCTGGTGTCACTCAGGAACTCTTTTGTAATAAGAATATATAATCTTGGTATATCTAATACATTTTGGTCGCTGAGACTATCCTCTAACAAGAAATTAAATCTATCTTCATTAAGAATCATATAAATACCATCATTTGATTCTTGTAAAAGATAATTTTCAAAGAAATAGTCAATACCCCAAACATTATAATTTATAGCATATCTACATCTAAGATTTTCTGGTAATTCAGAATCATCTGAGAACTTAATTATATTTGGTTGTATATGTGTATAAAAAGTATTCACTTAAGATATTCAATTATATTTATATAATTAAAAATAAAAAAAGGTTGACAAATTTGCCAACCATTATAATTATATTTAATTAATAAATTTTGTACCATCTTTACCACATTTACCAATTGGATCTGGATGATTAAATAAAATAGGAATATCTAACTCATAACAAGCATGAATAAATTCTCCATGATCACCCATATGTTTTCCTAAATCATCACTAATCTTAATTGTAAGATACCATTTTTGATTTGGATTCATTCTACATCTAGACATCTTCATTACAATATTCTCATAATCATACTTATTTCCATCCATATCATAAACATCACATGTAAGATTTGTACCAATACCAAATGAACACTTGATTCCTTTTTCTCTACAATACTTAAGAATCTCTAAAGCCTTTGGAAAATCTAATGCATTAGAAAATACTATTGTCTTTGAATGATAATCAATTCTTTTTGATTTATAGAATTCAATAGTCTTATCAGTAAATTCATATTCATCTCCAGAATCTTGTCTTACACCATCGAAAAGTTTAGCTTGCTTAAGAGAGAAACTCTTGAAGAATGCATCACTTCCATAAGTATCGGAAAGAGCAATTCCTAAATCTCCATCATAGACATCTACCCAATTTTCAAGAGCCATATAGTTTGCAGCTTTATATCCATATTGAGCTCCATGGAACATAAACCATTCATGAGGGTGTGTACCAATTGGAGTCATATCATATTTCATTGCAAAATGTACATTAGATGTACCTACACAAGTTTTAGAATATTCCTTTAATGCTTCGCAAACTGCATCTTGTACTTCATAATTAAAACGGCGTCTTGTACCAAATTCAGAGAAAAGCATTCCGTTAATATTAGCTAACTCAATCTTTTCTCCAAGTTTAGCCATTGTCATCTTCCAATTAATCTTCTTACCTCTATTATTTACTTCAGGTACACTAAATAATACAGGAATTTCATAAAGAGAAGCTTTATAGCATTTATCGGTGACTTCTACACAAAGCACACTTTCCTCATCAAGATAGATTTTCATCTTATTTATATCAAATCTAAATGACTTAAGCCACTCCCAATAATAAGTAGCGATGAAATCCATCTTATGAGATTCAAGAATCCAAGCAAACTCTTCTAATGTAAGTCCTACATTTTCCCATTTCTTGATTTCTTTCTTAAACTCTTCAAGAAATTTCTTTGTTCTCTTTATATTATTCCTATCTCTAAATGTAAATGTACATTCAGCATCAGGAAACTTCTTCATGTAAGCATAAGAGGTAGTAAACTTATAAAGATCTGTATCTAATATCGAATAAACTCTTTCTTTCATAATTATTGATTATTTAATTCTCTTGCTAAATCTTGAACTAACTCCATTGCACTTTCATATTCAGAATCATCTTCCCATCCATATTCTGGTAAATTATAGAAATATTGAAGTCTTTCTACCATTTCATTTGTAAGTTGTAATGTTTTCATAATGTATATTTTAATATATAAAAATTATATTTAATGTATAATATATGATACATTATTCAATAGTTTCTAAATTATGTTCTTTAATAAAATTATTAATTGTTGTTCCATCATCAATAGAAGCAACACCTTTCATAAATACTTCAATATTCAAATCAAATGGTCCATTAAACTTTAAAAGATTTTCAATTGATGATTTTACACAATAATCTCCCGCAATTCCACAAACAATAATATTTGCACTATCAAAAATAACTGAACTATTATCTGCTTTATTATTTACAACCAAATGAAGATCTCCATTTCCATAATCATATACACCTATTTTATCAAAAGCTCCATATTCTTCTACATTATCAATATTTCCTTTATAGAAGAATTTTACATTTAAATTATGTCTAATACAAGCATTCATAATTTTATTTGAAAATCCTGCACCAATTGTATTTTGTCTACAATGATCAGGCCATATACCACCATTTCTTTTAAATGAGCAATGATTATTGGTATGCCAATCTAATGTAGGTATAACATCAGAAATATTTTCATAATTTTTATCGATAAATTCTACAATTTTATCTTCGGTAGTTTCTGCACCATTGACATAAAGACCACCTCCTGGATGACCAAAATCATCTTGCCAATCAATAATTACTAGTGATTTCTTCATATTTTATTTACAATTTATAAATTTAATATTAATGTATTTCTAAGCTAATAGATATACATAATACTCTGAATTAGTCATACAATATAATATAGTTTATATAATACATATTTTCAACTATATAATCTTTTATAAGCTATATTGAAATAATCTTTTTCTTTTTCTATACCAATAAAATTTCTATTTAAATTTTTACAAGCTACACCAGTTGAACCACTACCCATACAAAAATCTAATATTGTGTCTTGTTCATTTGTAAAAAGTTGTATAATTCTTTCCATAAGTCGTATTGGCTTCTGGGTTGGATGGGCCACTTTTTCTTTGCTATTATGAGGAAGTGCTGGTATATCTGTCCAAACATCTGATAAAGTAATGCCATCTTTTAATATTCCTTCTATATATTCTTTTCTATTTGTTTGTGGTTTAATTTTTATATTATTAAAAATAGGATGATAATTATTACATCTTGTAAAATACATAATAGGTTCATATCCACTTGCAAGAGCTCTACCACGAGTATTATTGAATCCTCTTTTACGTGCCCATATAATTGTTCTTTGTTCTTTTAATCCTAATTTTGATAATTTATCATATATCTTATATTGCATTTGTCTTGAACAAAATATTAATATATTTCCATTATCTGATAACATTCCACAAAGAATCAAGTTAAATATTTTTTGAACCCAATTAAGATATTCATCTTCATTTTCCCATTGGTTATCAAACTCATTTTTAACAACTTGATAATATGGCAAATCAACAATTACATGATCTATCTTTCTATGTAATTGTTGAAGCTCATATATTATTTTTTTACAATCATCATTATATATCTCTATCATAATGGTTTAAATTTATTATAGAAGTCATTTTTTTCTCTTATATAAGATCCTTTATAATCTTTATATAATACTGCATCATACCATTCACCAGTAGTTCTATCTTTACATCTTACTTCATCAATAAAAATATAGGTATGATTATTCTTTGGGTACAAATATTTATCATTCATCTTTATTCCAGCTTAACATTAATATATATTGTCTATAAGGAGCTACTCTTAATTCTTCTTCAGTTTGCTCATGTTTTTCTCCTTTAATTAATCCAGGTTCAAATAATTCAGCTTTATATTTTAAATCTTTAAAATATTTTACTAAATATTCTTTATTAGGATCATTATATCTAAAAGTTGTAAATATACCTAATGAGTATCTTCCATTTTTTGCGGCATTATAACATTTCTTAAAAATATCATTTAATGAATCTTGATTAGTTTCAACATATTTTTTATAATCTGATAATTCATTAAATTTATCAGCTACTGATTTAAGATTATATGCTCTTTGATATTTATTATCTATCATATATTATTCTTTTACTAAATAGTCTCTTCCTTTAAATATTCCACATTTATCACATTTCCACCAAGATCTATGATAACCACACCAAATTATTTCATCTCCATAAATATTCCTATCAAATTTCCATTCATGATCACAAAAATATAAATGATAAAAATAAGATGGTATCTCAATTAATAAAATTTCAAATCCTTTTATTATATTAAGATAAATTCTTTTTATTTTGTTTAGGAACATATTTCTTTATTTTCTTTTTTTCTATATCAAGCAATTCACAAGAAATACCAGCTTTAACTAATAAATCTAAACCTTCTGTATTTCTGTATAATTCTTTATATACCACTCTTTTAATTCCAGCTTGAATAATGAATTTAGAACAATCAAAACAAGGACTTAAAGTAACATATATCGTTGAGTTTTCTGTTGAAGCCATAAATTTAGCACACTTACTAATTGCATTAGTTTCTGCATGTAAGACTTCTGGTTTTGTATGAAGAGTAGCTTGAATATTACCTTTCTTTACATCTTTATCAATATCATTAAATTCATCATCTTCATCATAATATTGATTATATTTTCCTCCTAATTTATAATATGTATTAGAATGAATATGATTACCAAAAGCATCTTCATAATATTCACATATATTAGAAAATCCTGTAGGAGTACCATTATATCCTTGTCCAATAATTTGTCCATCTTCACTTACAATAATAGCTGCTACTTTACTACGAATTGCATGACTAAGATTACTTAAATCACTAGCCATATTCATATAAGCAATATCATATTCAATTTGTCTTTTCTTATTCATACATCAAATCTAAGTATTTCAGTTGGTTTTGAATATTTCTTTTTATTCTTAATTTCTTCTCTTTCTTTTCTAATAAGATCTATTCGTTCTTTTGCTTGTTCAAATGTATTAAATGATAATGGACAATTTTTATATATTATCCACCATTCAATCATTAAAAACTTAAATATTCTTTTTTGAATATAATATATATTATTAGTTTTTAAAATTCTTAATTTCATATTATTTTTCTTTTAAAAGACTATCTAAATATCTCCAACGAATAATTTTTTCTTTATCACAAAGATAATCATCACAATCATGATTATCCCAACATTGTTCAGTTACATTCCAATATATAATATCAACAAATCCAATATCTTCTACAAGACAAGGAATTTCTGGATAATGTTGATTTTCATATTGACCAAATACTTCAGGATATTCTCCTTGGTCAGTATAATGCCATTTATTGTCCATATTTAATATAATTATATTTATTCTTCTATATAACAATATTTAGTACCTAATACTGCATTATCTGGGGTTTCATCTTCCCACATAATTATTTCTGGAACTATAGGCTCTTTTTGTTCAGTTCTATATTCATCAGGATTTGATATATCTGATCCTTTGTCCCATCCCATAATAAGATGTTTATTTTGCCATTCTACAACACGTTTCCATGTTACATCAATAGCTTTAATCCATCCTGCATCTACTAACATCGGTGTTGATGGTGCATTCCAATTTTCATCATCTTCATGTATAGTTGATATTCTAAAATATTCTTTTTTTTGGTTTTGTATTATCTCTAAAATCATCGATAAATTCATTATAAATAACAAAACCAATAATAGCACCTAATTCATAATGTCTCCAAAATTTACCATTAACTATTGTTAATGATTTAGGACATGGATTATGTCGTCCATATTTTTCTAAATCTTCTTCTACAAATCTTTCTATATTTTCAAAAGATTGATTATCACAAACCCTACTCATTATTTAAATTATTTTTTACATATTCTATTATAATGCTTAATGCCTCCCAATGTTGGTCATCCCATTCTAATGAACAATTTCTTATTTCTTCAACTAAGCCTAAAGCTTCTTCTAATGTCATAATTATATATAATCTTTATATTTATTAACTATTACTTTTTCAAATCTTAATATTTTATCTTTGAATTTATAACCTTTTTTATATACTTTATTAATTGAATTATCTAATGTTTTATCATCACATTGTACTGATAATATAGCTTCATCATATTCATTATTAAAATATACTGGGCGTTCTTCATCATATATTGGTTTTACTTCATATTTATCTAATAATTTAATTAATTCATTATAAGCATGTAAAACATCTATATCATCATTCATTGAGAATTCTAATATATCTAATACTTCTAAAATATCTTTAAATATATTTTCTCCGGCATATTTTGTGATATCTTCAATTTGTCTATTATATCTTTTTTTAATATTTTCTATATCTGCTTGAAGATAAAGATATTTATTTTTCCATTCTTCAATTTCTTTATCTTTGTCTTCTAAATTAGATTGAGATTCTAAACTATCAATATTAATACTATCTTGTTGAGTCTCTATAAACTCATTAAATTTATCATAATCAAGATTATATTTATCTTTTAACTCTTTTTTATATGATTCAAATACTTCTTTAGCAATTTCTCTTTTTTCAAAGTCTTCACAATCACGACAGTCATCATTAAAATTACCATGACATTTATTACAATGTTCAGATAATCTTTTATATTCTGACTCTGCTTCTTTTGTTTTTTGCCAATATTCTTTTTTTGTCATTATATCAAAATTTATAATATTACTTATATATAAAATAGAAATGCGATGGAATAATTTTAACTAATTATCCATCGCAAATTAATAATATTTATTCATATCTCTATTTTGCTTTAATATATTTATGATGTCAAATCTAAAAACTAAATGGAATCATGCCTGTAGGAGTCATACAAACATTTCCTTTTAAAATACTATTAAATATTTTTTTAATTGTTTTCATAATTAATAATTATTAAATTTAGTAACCAAAATAATAAGGTCTATATTGTAACTCAACTGCTTCTCTATATGCTTTCCAAAAACCTTTTGCAAATTTTTTTATTGTTTTCATAATAATTTAATTTGTTTATTTTATATAATAAGGATAATATGCTAAATACATAGCTTCACAATAATTATCCCAAACTTTTCTTAATATCTTTTTCATAATTTCTATAATTCTAACTAATTTAATTATTTGATATATTAAATATATCCACGAGAGTAATATAATAAGTGAATTGATAAATTCTTTCTTATTAAATATTTTAATTATATCTCCATCATATTTTATATAACATTTGACATCATAAATTATTAAAGCAAAAATAAAACCAATAAAATAAAAGCAAATAAAGAATATTATTGATTCCATAAATCACTTTATTATATATGTCAAATTAATCTTGTGTATATTTAATCAAATCCATATTATGAAGAGTTACATTGAGTAATCTCAAATATTTATGATATTGATTTTTTTCTAAAACTAATTGACTCATATATAAGTCGTGATTAAGATGCATCTTAAAATAATCTGATGCTAATTCTTTATTTGAGTTAAGATATTGAATAGAACGATATAAATCATTATGGATATCATCAAACATATCCTTTTGATCTCTTTTTAAATCAAGATAACGATAAATTGATTTATTCATGTCTAAACTATCACTTAACAATTCTGTTGTATGAATGTTAACTGACTCAAAAGTCTTTACTGGTGTAGCTTCAATATTTATGAAGCTTAATGACATAAACACCAAACCTAATAAAAATTTCTTCATAACTTTAACTTTTAGTATTTAATTTATTTATTTTTAAAGATACAACTTTTATTGTCATATCTCAATTTTAAAATAATCAAATTAAATACTAAAAGTCAAAAAAGTATGAAAAATGAGTGTAAAAGTGACACTTAATTGATCTAAGTCAACTCGGTTGATCTAGATCAATTAATAAATTTTAATATTTAAATAGTCTTTTTATTGTCTTTCCATTTATTTAATCCATATAAACAATTGATTGTCCAAAATATATATTGTAAAGTCATATTCCAATCTCCTGCTATTGTCCACATTATAATAGAGAAACTATCAATAATCAACCAAAAGTACCATTGTTCTCTATAAGCTAATATCATTAATATTTGAGCAATAAATGCAGGAACTGTAGTAATACTATCCATAAATGGTTGAGTATCATTTGTTCTTAATAATATTGTATATAATATTAATATTCCTATAGCACAACAACATATAATTCCTTTAAATCTATATTTTGATAATTCTTTAGATTTTACTTTAGATGTGTTTTCTGCGTCCCTAGATTTATTCCAAACAAACATACCATATATCATTGTAATTGCATAGAAAAGATTCTCTATAAGTTCTCCATAGAAATTCTGTTGCCATGCTAATATACAATATGTTATTAATTGAATCCAAGCAAAAGTCCAAAATGATAATTTTCTTTCGGCACAATATACTACTGCTAATATTCCAGAAACTCCACTTATAAGACTAATATAGCTTGAACCAATTATTATAAATGACACAAATTGGAGTATGATTCCTATTAATAAAAACCATACTCCAAAATCTTTTTTATTGAATATATTAGTTACCCAAGAAAATACCATTTATATATTCTTTTATTATATTAAAGTTATTTTCAAATTCTCCTCCTTTAAGATAAGTTATCTTTGATTTATTATATCCAAATTCTTCAATAAGCTTATTTAATTTAGCCATATTCTTTTGTCTTTCTTCAATAGATGCTTGTGCCATATATCGTGTTCCATCATCTACAAAGAAATTATTTGGAGTAAGTATGAATATATGATCCCAATTAAAATATCTTTGTATTGATTGTGCATGATGACATAATGCTCTATAATCATTTTCATCAATATTAATATTAGGATCTTCTGAATAAGCCCATGCATACATAAGAGTGACAAGATTATCTGTATCTTGAATAGTTACGCCAGATGTTGAGCTTTTTACAGCTTTTTTATATTCTTCATATTGACCAGATATAAATTGATGAAAGTCATTAGCTATTAAATCAATATCAGTAATATTTCTTTCTTCCATATATATACGTCCATATTCAGTAGTCTTTGGAATATTAAAATACATTGATAAATCTTTTACAAGCGTTGTTTTGCCTTCTGATGCAGTTCCTATAATAAGAATATTACGAACAAAATATGGTTGAAAAGTCTTGACAATCTTATCAAAGAAAAGAATTGGTTGTTTTCTAACAGCAGTACCAGAAATAGGAAGAGTACGATCAATACATATACATTTTTTATTAAGACTTTCTAGATTTTTCTTATAGAATCTTTCTGCTACATAATAAATTGGCTTAAACATAAATCTTGCTTCATTAAGCTTACAACATATTGTGTTTTCAACGTATTCTGTCCATATTGACCAATTTTCTTTTGACATAGATTCATCAAGTCCAAGCTCTGTGTCATTCACTTTCATGACTTTGATTTGCTCATCATCTTTGAATAATTGCTTGACTAATTGATATCTAATATTCAAGTCTAATCCTATTTCTTTTGCTCGTGGCTCATCATCATATCCACATACTATTACAAAGACTCTTTCACATTCTTTCTTTGCTTTCATAATTACATCAAGATGACCTCGATGCATTGGACAATAGCCACCAAAGCAAATACCATATTGTTTCATAACTTATCTAATATTTATAGAATTACTTTTAGCATCATATTGTACTACATTTACTGGTACTTTATTATTTGCAAATGTAATATCTAAATCTGGATAGATTTCAGATAAAGTTGTCAATAATTTAGCTGCATCTTTTGCTTTCATAATTTATTTGATTTATTTATTAGAAATAGTACTTTAGTTCTCCAAATACACTTATTCCCGCATTTCTAAACCAAAGAATATCAGTAGCTCCAATTGCTGCATTATAATAATTTGTCTTATTGAATATATTATTTATTTTAGCACCAATTTCAAAATTCTTATATCTATAATTTCCAAATACATTGAATACTAAGAAATTTGGAACTTCATAATTATTCTCTTGATCAATATACATCTTTGAATGATAATGAGAGAATATACCAACTTTCCAATTAGACTTAGTATAATTAATCTCATTATTCATAGTAATAGATGGAGTTAAGATATGATTCTTATTATCAAAATTCTTACTATTAATCTTATTTCTACTAATACTTGAATTGAATATATAATGGAAACTATCAAAGAAATTCCAATCTACACTACCTTCTAAGCCCATTCTATAAGAGTTATCTGCAGTATCATGAAGTGGAAGGCCATTTAATCCATATTCTCCATTAAGAACTCTTTCATTCTTGAATTTCATATAATAAGCATTCAAATTAGCTTTAATCTTATTTGATGAAATCTCATATCCAGCTTCAATATCATAAGACCTCTCTGCTTTATTTGTTGTCAATCCATATCCAAGATATGTTTCATTTCCTCCAAACATATCTGTACGAGTTGGTTCTCTAGATACAGCAGCAAATCTTACATAAAGTTTACTATTGTTCTTAATATTATATTCTGCATTTACACCATAATTTATAAAATGCCAATTAGTTCCACGAGAATATATTGTTAAGTTATTATGACTATCTAAATGATCATCATAAGAAAAATCTACATAACGATATTGGATATTTCCACTAATATTAAATTTCTTATAAGTATAATTAGCTGATATAAATCCATTGACATCATTCTTATATCCAGTATTATCATAATATTCTGAAGGATCAACATTCTTAAAATGACTACTTACTCTATCATTCATATAATGATTTCTTTGGTATCTATAATAATTAGTACCAGCAGTAAGCTTCCAGTCTTTCAAATATAATTTTGCTACAACATTACCACCATAAAGATAATGCTCTAATCCATAACTATAAAGAATATTAGTTTTTTCCCAAGTTGGATCTACCATACGAATCATATAGTTATCTAGATCCATATTATACCATCCTTTTTGATATTGTAAATAAATAGAACTAGTTAAGAATATATTCTTGTGAATTTTTCCTTTATATTGGATTTTATTCACTGTTTGAAACCAATTGTCTTTATCATCTTCAACATTACCATTTGCATTCTTATTGATAGCTAGTTCTTCTTTAGTATTTCCTAACCAGCCTTGTCCATTTTCATGATGTCCATTCAAAGAAAGAATATCAATAGAATGATTTTGATTGAACCAATAACCATACTTTAATGTAAATGCTTGAGAATTATTGAAACCATAGTCTTTAAATCCATTAGTATGTTGAATATTTGCTTTAATATGAAAAGCAGATTTCTTAAGTAATCCTGAATTATATACTACATTACCTCTATAGGTTCCAAAAAATCCACCTCCAATAGTAGCATAAGAAACAGTATCTTTAAGAAGATCTACTGACTCAAGATTAATACTACCTCCAGAAGAAGCTGTTCCATTATTTGTAGATGATGTTCCTCTTTCAATCTTTATGCTATGCATACTAGAAAGCAAGTCTGGTGAATTAGCAAAATAAGTTCCATAATCTTCTGCTTCATTCCAAGGCATACCATCTAAAGTGACATTAATACGTGTTTGATCAAGTCCACGAATCCTAAAATATCCATATCCAAACTCAGTGCCATTATCATTCATAGCATATATATTTGGTAATTGGATAAATAGATTAGATGGCTCTTGTCCATAATTTGATTGTACTAATACTTTTTGTGGAATCAAATATCCAACATTTACATTATTACGATACAAAGAAGTTACAGTTACTTCATTAAGATTAAATGTTGTGTCTACTGGAGTCATAATATCTTCTCCAAATACATTAAGACTAATAAATAGTCCAAAAATAAATGTTAAAATCTTTTTCATATTATTTTTCAAATTTACTTAATAATTCATTTAATATACTAATAGTTCCATTCATCATGCTTGTAAAATGACTAAATTCTATTCTATCTCCTTCTAAAGTATTATGTATAACTCTATATGGCTTTTTAGAATCTCTTAATTTGATATTCTGATTTAAAAGTCGTTTAAGCTCTTTCTTTGAAATCCAAATACCATTATCTATAATTTCATAATTATTATGTTTCATTCTTAAATATTATTTAGATTTTGGCTTATAACAAATTGGTCTATCTTGTAAAGGAGAATCAACAGTCATTGATATTATATTTTTCCAATCTTCTGATTGATATGCATATATTGCTTCTTCAGCAAAATATTGTGGATGCATATTATAATCTTTTTTAATACGCTTAAGATGTTCTATAAAATCAGATGAAACTTCAAATTTAATTGTAATAATATCTTTCATATTAATAATCTTTGAAATATTTATGAAATTCTTTCAATGATTTAAAAAAACCATCTGCATATTTAGTCATATGTCTAGAAACCCATATATCACCTTGTTTATCTATATGATAATAATATTCTTTACCTAGCTCAAATATAATACCATCTTCTTTATATTCTTTAATACAATGACAAACTATCATAATTATTAATTTTATATGTTATACCAAATTTTTGCTCTCTATCACTTATCCTTCTTTTATTTGATTAAAACAATTTTTTATCATATACAAAGTAAATTCTCTTGATTTTTTATCTCTAAGAAATGGTTTTCTTTCTGGTAAATATATATGAATTAAATTTTTTATTAAATTTGTTTTCCAATTATTTATATCTTGATATTTTAAAAATTTTTTACATAAATAACATCTTCCTAAATAGCATTGTGGATAATTTTTTGTATCATATTCATGGTTTGAAAAAAATCTACAAATAGAGTAAAATTCATCTTCAGACATCATATATATTTATCAATTATTAATTATTCCAATTTACTCCTAGTTTCTTCCAATTAACTTTCCAATGAGATACTGAATAAAGTCTTGAAAGTCCATATTCATTAAGAAACTCATCAATTGTATATTCATTAACCTTCTCAAGATTCTTAGGACCATTAAGGCCATTATAAGTAATTACTTTGCTATCAGAATATAATTCACTAAAATCAAAAATCAAACCACGAAAATCATTTGGAGAAAAGAAAAGAAAAGTGTCCCAATCATTTAAAAATGGGAAATAATGAGAAAATCCATTATAATCATAATAATCCTCAATAAGCTCAGCAAGACTAAATGAATCATTTCCTGTATTCATTCCATTAAGAATAAATTCACAACCCATAGCATAATAATCTCCAGGTCGTGTAATTCCATTATTTTCAATTGTTTTTAACTGTAAAATAAGATTTTCACAATCATTATTTGAAAAAAACTCGGCACAAAATTCTGAGAAACTTTTCATATTCTCTATTTATTATTTATTATGTTATAAATATAGAATAAACAATGAAAAATTCAAATATTATATAAATAATTTCATTTATTTATAAATTATATTATTTATAAAATTATAGTTTTATTGTTAATATTGTAAATTCTCCAAATTTTGTAAATTCTTTTTCTTGTTTTATATTATATCCAATTAACTGCAACTGATTAATTATCCATATATCATCATCAGTTAATGTATTTAATGTAGAAACAATAGTTGACTTATGATAATCACGAGCATTTAATAAAATATCTCGTATAATTTTAGAATTTGATTTTCTTAAAATATCAGTTAAAACTTTATTATTTTGAGTTAACTGTTTCATTGTTTTAGCATCAAATTTTTCTAAAAATTCTTGTACTTTCTTATTTGTCATAATGTACTCCTCTTACAGATATCTAATATCTACTTGATAGATAATCCTAAATCTATATATTCCATATTATTCCCAAGTAACTTTTTTATCTAAATATCCTTTACCTTTACATCTAGGACATTTTTGATAATTCCAATATCCACCCATTTTACCATCCCAATGATCATATTCAGGTACATAATCAGTTTTCCATGATCCTTCTCCATGACATTCAGGACAAACTATACGAATACCATCAAGAATTTTCTCATAATTTATACAATCTTCCTCATTATCAAATTCTTTACCATCTTTAGCAACATATACTTTATAAGTTTGTGTTATTTGTTTAGTTCTAATATCTGTTCTCATATAATTTTTAATTCTTCAATTTTATCAATTACATCTTTCCAAACACTTACTACATTAGGTTCATCATATATTTGGGATGTCTTATATTTTTCATATATCCATTTTTTGAATTTACCAAGATTCATTATATTTAAATTATGATTAACAATTAAACGATGAATCTTTTCAGGAGATAAATCCATTTCAGATTTCCAATCTTCTATCATATTACATCATTTTCAATTAAACAACTTAATGCTAATTCTGCAGCTATACTATTATTTAATTCAAGACGACATATTTCATTCCATATATCTAACATATCCCATTCTTCAGTTGGTGTTTCACTTTCATATCTTTCAAAAAACCACTCTTTAATATCATTTTCAGTCATTATATTAATTTTTAAAAGCTAAAATTAATAAAGATAATCCAAAACATACTAAAGCAAATCCAAAGCAATAAGCTAAAAATAATCCAGGTTCCATACTTATTTATTTAAATTTTTAATACAATAATTATAAAGATTTTCATCTACATCAACAGATAAAGTATTTTTATGATGAACATGTCTACCAATATAATTACTATTAGTTACATAAATATCATTATCTCTAAACATAATTCCAGGTAAACCCCAAGTATACATATGAATAGAACGTTGCTCATCAGGAATATTATCTTTCTTTACCTTTAGTTTGTAATTATGACATGGTTTATAGTCACCAACATTACGTTCCCATTCAAAATCATCAATAGGAATTTTCTTAAGTTCTTCAATATAATAATCCAATAGTTCTTGCCCTTTTACATATCTCCAGATATTTGGCTTTTCCATTATATCTCCATACTCACCAGGTCTAAATCCATCTCCATCAGCCATATATAAATCATGCATCAAATGATAGCATTCTTTTGACATTTTAGGATATTTTTCTTCAAAGGTTTTTAATTCTGTATAATCATCAAAATTAATTTTTAAAATATCTTCTTTTGTCAACCCATATTTATTTGATAAAGCAATATATACTATAGCTTTACAAACATTTCCAAAATATGTGTAATTGTTTTTCTCGAATTTTTTATTAATTTCATTATATAATTCCCAATATTGCTCTTTATTATATCCTAAATACTTTTCAGCACACAGGAAACTATAAAGTTGGTCATGATATCTAAAATCACGGTGTTCAGGATTTATAAAAAATTGTTCATTACTATCAAAGTTTACATTGTTAATAGTAGCATGTTTAATAAAATAATCAATAATTTTCTTTGTAATTTCTTTATTATCAATTACTTTACGTTTACTTTCAATTTTATGTTGAATAACTTTTGTATGAATTTCTTCAATAGTCCAATCTTTACCATTAGCTGGTAATTTACCATCAATATATTTAAGTGCTTCATCTATTGATCCAAATCCTCTTCGAATTGTTTCACCAACAAACTTGTATACAACATCATCACTTATAACTTTATTACTCATAATTCAATTAATTTTTAAATTATTTCTTTTAATATGATCTACTAAAAAACTAATTCCAGCTAATAAGAAACTTAAACTCATACATACAATAACTATTGCTGCACAATAAATACAAATTGTTTCTGCAGTATTTAAATCCATATTCTTTACTAATTTTACTTGATTTTAATCAAAATACATATATATTCTGGACATCTTACTTGCCAATTATATATTTTTCCTGTTTGCCTATCTCTCATATATCCATCATTATCCATATATATATCCATAGTTCAACTATATAATTTCATATATTATAATTCATTTCGACACATTCCTAAACTCATCATCTGATTATTGATAATTTGATCAACTTCTTTCCAACTAACTGGAGTAAAGTCATTATTATCAACACCAACATCATATTGAGAGGTAAACAACATCTTCATTCGTGCTTGATCTAATCCTTCATCAGTATAAGGAGAAGTATGAACATGTCCAAATAATTGATAAGTTGCGTCTACTCCACGCCATGCACCAGAAAATGCAAGCATTGGATAATGATTAAGAATGATATGGCGCTTTCCAATCTTCATGTTAATTTGTTGTGTCATCATTTCAAAACGCCACTTATGTTGATTTACAATACGACGCCAATCATGATTTCCTATAACGAGGTAGATTGTTCCATGAAGTTGCTCAAGAATCTTATCAACTTTATCTGGATCACCAAATGCTACATCTCCAAGATGAAATACAATACCATCTTCTGGAACTTTCTCATTCCAACGACGAATAAGTTCTTCATCATTCTCTTCTACTGTCTTAAATGGCCGCTTACAATATTTGATAATATTAGAATGACAAAAGTGACTATCACTAGTAAAGAACATTTTCTCTGCATCCTTCTCTGTATATATAAATTGAGTAGTCTTCATTATCTAAAATTTTCTTCTATAGGTTTATAAACTTTATAATTATCTAACTTATATGTATTCTTTGTAATTCCTTTTTGACGTGGAGAACTTACACCATCATAACTAATCAAATACCATCCATCTTTAAATTTTTTTGTCTTAAATTCTTCAGGAGTATTATGAATTGACCATTTTATATTATTATCATCAATCAAATAATCTCCATAATAAATATATTTTGAGTCTTTATCTTTTAAACCAGTATATATTTTCCAATAAACATAACTTGCTTGGCAACTATTTATGAATACATAATTATGCCAAGTATTATAAGACCAATGTTCACTAATCTTTTGCCAATCTTTATAATAATTGATAATCCAATTTTCTGCTTCTAAAACACTATCAAATGAAGCTATTAAAGCTTTTTGAATAAATACATGAATTGAGCCTTTAATAAAATTTGAATTTTCCATATTTATTCTTTATAGTTAGACCAATCTCCACCACATTCACAAAACTTTTTAGCTACTTCCATCATATAATATTTATCTCGTGATTTATAATTTCCATATTTATCACAAATATCAATATTATTAATTTTAGCATACCAATGTTTTCCATCAGGCCACTGAATAAATCTAACCTCATCATAATTATACTCAAAAGGATAAATTAACTCATCACTCCATCTTTCATCATCATAAATTGGATGTTCAAAAGGAGGATAAATTACAAGACTATTTGGAAAATATATTGGCTTATTATTTTTAAATCTATTAATTCTATCTTCAAAAGTTTTCTTTTCAAGAGAATCAGCTGCATTTAACCAGCTTAATCCTTTAAATTCCATTTCCATTTCAACAGCATGTCTCCAAACTGATGATGTATGATTATAACTAAGATTCTTTACATTACCATCTTTATCTCGATATACTCTTACATTATCTCTAAAATCTTCAAATCCTTGTTTGAATTCTCTTCCACAGATTTTAGTGAAATGATCTACAATATCCTGTATACATTCAGGTTTGAGATACCAAGTATTATTGAATTTTACAAAATGATACATTTTCATTAATCTTTAATTTGTTCAACTACATAATGCTTAAAGAACAACTCTTGAAAAGTAAGAGGACTAATTTCTTTATCTATTTTGTCATTAATAAAAACTTTTACCCAATTAGTAGTCGTTCCAATTCCTTTCAAACATGGTTTCTGCTTACTATCAATAACTGGAAGTACTCCTTGGATAATATCTCCAACTTTAGCTGATGTCTTTTCAGTTTCCTTAATGATCTTTACAATCTTGAACTTTGGAGTCTTAAATTCAAATGAAGGAATTTTTGATTTAATACTTTGTTCCTTTTCTTTTTCTGCTAAAACTTTATCTCTTGACTTCTTTGACTTTTTATTTTTATCATTCTCATATTCCGCTCTAGTTGTAAAAATCTTAATATTACGTTTAGGTAGTGTACATTTTGAATACCAATCACTATCATATAGATCAAATGAAGAAGTCAGACAATAATATTCTTTACCATCTTTATTTGTTTTAATATTTATATATGTAAGGATATCTCCAAATTTGTTTGTACGAATAAGAATAGCACCTTTATATTGATCACTAGTATTAATTTCAGAAGGCCAAATAATCTTATCTGTAATTTCTTCAAAATTCTCTTTAGAAATAACTTTATATGTATGAGTCATCCATGAGCCTATTTCAATTTTTGAAATACGAAGATCATCAATATTAACAATATAAGATTCTGGAATATCATGTGTAACTTCAGGAACATCTAATTTCTTTTTATCCCAAGAATATTCTCCATTAATTTCTGTAATAATTTTATAAAACATAATTTTAAATATTTTCTACACCAAACAACAATATGCCATCATAATCTTCAACGAATTCTTCATAAGACATTGTATTAACATCATACATCTCTAATACTCCTTCACCTTCATCCCCCCAATATTCCATAATGATTTCATTATTGCCATGACAAAATGAATTTCCAAATTCATCTTCAAGATGATGAGTAAAACGATTAGTCATCAAATATAAAAGAGCATCCTGAGAATTTGTAAAACTTTTCATATTTATTTTTTTACTTTTCTATAATATTTTTGGTCTTCAATATATAATTCGTTTACAATAAACATATTACGAATAAGATATCCATTATCAGTGAATCCTTCAACAGTCCAATATTCTTTTGAACCTATTCTATATATTGAATCATTAATATTAAACTTTCTTTTCATATTTATATTATTTAATTACAGTAATAATATAGAAAATTTTAAATAAAATTCAAAATTTACTGCTACAAATTTTTAATTTGTAATAGAAAAAAATGGAAGAAATTCAATTTTCTTCCAAATATTTATATATAGATTCTTTATAATCTTCGAGTGCTTTTTTATTCCAAGCATGAACTTGTTGTAATGATCCTAAAATATCTTGCCAATCTGAAATAGTTTGATCTTTTCTTATTCTTAATGGAACAAATCCTGGGCCTTCATATATTTTACCTTCTTTATTAATATATTTCATATTAGAATCAAAAGCCATTATATCTTTCCAGTTCTTATTATCTATAGAATATTGAAGAATATATTTATCTATTACTCTTAAATGAACTGGATAGTATTTTCTTAATTGCTCTGCTTTTTTTGCTTGTTTATAAATATAATATAATCCATATATTAGAATTATGACATAGAATATAATGATAAGTATCAAAAATAAATCTTTCATAATAGGTTAAATTTTAATTAATCCACGAAATAGCATTCTAATTAATCTATAAGTTTTCCTAATTTTGTATTTTGTAATTAACATAATTTAAATACTTCTAACTAGTGGTTCTAATATTTCTATAAAATCTCCTGATTGTAAAGTTGGATATTGTCTTTTTAATTTTTCAATAAAGTAATAGAATTCTGACTCTATTTCCCATTCAGTATCACTATTAATCATTTCTTATATTTTATATATTCTTCTCTTGTAATCTCATATTTCAAATCATCTTCCCATCCCATTAATTGTATAAAGTCTTTTGATGTCTTGACAATATATCCAGCAGTACCAAATCCATGTCCACTACCACTTAATGTATCAGTTTCACATTGTTTCTTACAAGCTACATATTTTGATAATGGATTTGGAAGATAATTGAAATCTCCATACCAATCTCTATCTCCTTGTTCTGAATAACATAATAAATAAACAGTATGAGCTTTTTCTTCTAATACTAATTTATTATATTCAGGTAAAAATTCATCTTTAAATTTATTACAAAGTTGAGTATAATCAGATCCTATTTTATATTTGTCTTTAATATATTCATTACATTTATTTTCTATAATATTAATGAATTCTTTCTTTGCATCTTCTTCTGTTAATTCTAAGAAATCTTTTGGATCAATATCAATAGTAATAGTTTCTAGTCTTTTACATTCTTCAGTCTTATATCCATGACTACAAATCATATGATCTTTATCTGAATTTCCAAATAGTGTCTTAAAGTAAATTACTGTATTTATTTTCATAATCCTAATCTTTGTTTTTCTAATATAAAATAGTTTAATTGATCTTGAGTAATATTATCCATCCAATCTTTATAATAATGAGTATATTTATTATGATTATTTCTAAGAAATCGTTGGAAAAGATAACTTTTCATTTCATTTGGTAATTCTATCATAATTAATCAATATCTATAAATTCTTTTTGATTTTCTTTTCTTAATCCTAAATTATCTTTGAATATTATCCATTTTAAATGATTCTTGATTATTTGTTTTTCATCAAAGAAAATATAAACAGGTATTTCAATAGTTTTTATAGTTACTCCATATTCTTCGTCATATCCTCCATCATCTGTAATTATATCTATTTTATCATCTAAATATTTAATATTTCTGATATTCCAAAGTGCTCGTCCATTTCTTTGATATAATTGATGAATCCAATCAGCTCTTTTCTTGAATTTTTTCTTTAGATTTAAAAATTGTTTATATTCATCTAAATTATATTCTCCCATAAATATGATTAAATATATTTTTTATAGTCTTAATTTACTTTTAAATACTTGCATTAATGTATTGAATTCCCAAACAGTATCAATATCTGCGCATCCAATAGTTTCACAAGAATTATTATCTATATGTAAATGCCAGTTAGTTCCTCGATTATTTTGTCCATTATCAATATCTAGCTTAATTGGATATGGTTTATCATCTGTCCATTTTCTAAATACTTTATAATCTTTACTTCCTAAATTTGACTCAGTTTCTAAATATTCAAACCCAGCAGATTTTAAAATATCTTCAGTAATATATCTATGCTTATCACACTCAGACAATTCAGAATTTATATATTCAATAAATGACATTTCATTATCATATTGTTCATCTATTTTTCTATAGTCATATGAAGTAGCTAAACAAACAATAAATTCATCTTCATCAATATTTATATTAAAGTCTTTTAGAACTTTTGATTTAATTTCTTCATATACATTTTGAAAAGACCATTTAAGATAATTTTTAATATTCAAATGATAGATAGCTCCATAAGGATCATTATGAGACATCTCAACATACCAAGCATTATCTAAATACAATCGACATATTCTTTCCCAAATAGATTCTTCATATCTTATCTTAATAGTAGATATTAATTCTCCAAGATCTTCATCATGTGTTTTCTTGAATACATTAAAAAATTGATTTTTTTTCATAATAATTAAAATCCTATTCTTACTTGTTTAAATTCTTCTTCAGTTGTCAATTCTTTATACTTATCATTATAATAATTAATATACCCAAAATTCTTATAAAGATTATCTGTTACATCACTATTATACCAATCATACATATCTTTAAGTGGTGGTATTTCTAATATATGCTTAAGATTATATTTCTGAATACACCAGCCATCATGAATCAATCCTGTAAAAATTGGAAGTTCCCATTTAATAGTACAATAAGAATTCTTTGGCCAATGACCCATTACAAATTGATCATACATTAAGTCAATTTTCTTTAGATAAATCCAAAATCTACAAAACAGCCAACGACATAGATCTTCACGAGCTTTTACAGACCAATAATCTTTATCTCCAGGTCCTACGCCAGGAATAAATGTTGGATTAGATTGAGTATATATTGATCTACTAGATATAAATACTCCACATGCATATTTTTGTTTTTTTAAATATACCCAAACTTGACGGTTTCCTCCATCTTTATTGCCAAGAAATCGAATTTTAGATATTTCAATATTATTATCTTTTATATAGTCAAAATTATTTATTTGATTAATTAATTGTTCTTTAGTCATAATAATTTAATTAAATTACTTATAAAAAATAGTAAATATATTAAAAAATTCAAATTTTCATATAATGAATTATATATTAATTTATTTCTATTTTATTTATAAATACATTTAAAGAATTAGAAGAAATATATAAGAGGTTTAAAAAGTAAATGGAAAATAATGAAAAATTAATGAAATGGATAAGTGAAGAGAAAGATTTGAATGGTTCTCCATGTCTTAGTATTTCTAATGTATTAGGAATGCTTGAAGAGCCATTTGATCAAATTGGAGTAGCCACAAAGACTTATAATAAGCATTTCAATAATCCTAATAGTGAATATTATAAAAAGACTATTGAAGAAATTTGTGAAATGTGGGCTGCTAAAGGAGCTACTTCAAGACAATATGGACAAATGCTAGATAACTATATTGGATATAATTTGAATCATCAAGAAGATGAATTAGAATTATTCAATCTTGATTATGATAGAGATGGAGATGAAAGATTGAATAATATTTGCACTTCATTTGATGATTTTACAAAAGATATATTAGATCAACATCCTGAATTAGAATTTGTAACTAGAGAACAAACAATTTATTATCAAATTCCAGGAACTAATCAATATATTCGTGGTAGATTTGATGCTTTATTCTATAATAATGAAAAGAAAAGATATTTGATTATTGATTGGAAATCTAGTGGAGATGTTGATAAGAAACCAAGTCCTTGGACAAATAAACTATTAGGGCCTTGTAAAGACTTATTAGCATTGAATTGGAATATATATACATTACAAGTATATTTCTATAAGACAGCATTAGAAGCATCAGGATTATTAAAAGAAGGAGAAGGTGTTGATTGTATTATTGTACAATTACCAGGTCATATAATTCAAGAATCAAATAAGATGTATTGTATTCATAAACCAGCATTTCCTTATGCAAAAGAATATATGGATAAGCTTTTTATTTGGGCACATAAGAAAAATATGCTATTGAATAAAAATGGAAAATAAAAAAAGTATATGTTTTAATTGTAAAAAATTCAATACAAAAAATGTAATAGATGGATGTTATTTTGATCGAATAACAAATGAATTAAAGTTTCCATCATTAGATCAAGACTTTCAAGTTTGTGTAGAACAAGATCCAATTATACCAGCTAAGTCATATGAAGAAATACATCAAGAAAATATATCTGAAATTAACTTTATAAAAAACAATAAAGATAATGAAGATAAAATGAATGATTTTGTTCCGCATGTTGATGAAATAGAAACTCCAGAAAAACCTAAAATAAAAGGAAAGCCATTAGAAGGAGAAGACTATGAAAAATGGAAACAAGAACTCTTCCAAAAAACTACAAATCGAGATAAATTATACAAAGATATGTATGGTATGACTGAAGAAGAGTTTAGAAACAAAATGAAAAAAGATTTAGAAGAGCATAAGCAAAAAGAAGAAAAAATCACTTCTAATGAAGATATGCTTAAAGGATATACAGAAATATCTCATTTTGAACAAATAACTCCTTGGAAACGTGCATTGAATGCAGCTCGTCGTACAATTGGTAAAGAACAATTAGATAAAGAGCCATCTAAATCTTGGGAAGCAAAGATACTTCTTGCAGAGCATTCACCAATAAGATTAGTTGAATATGATTTTGGCTGGAAAAAAATTCGTCAATGGGTAACTGCTCATATGGTTCGTCATCATGAAGGCTGTGAGAAATTTGTACATTCACAAAGAGGAGATCGTCGTAAACTTCCATGTGATAGAGATCATATTTATCAAGGAGCAAAGAATGATATGGATATGAGTTGTAATGCTCAAGCAATGATTAATATATCTAGGAAAAGATTATGTTCATGTGCATCACAAGAAACTAGAGAAGCTTGGAAGCAAGTAATGGATGAATTAGAGAAAGTTGATCCTGTATTAAGAAGTAAATGTGTAAAAGAATGTGTATATAGAGGATTCTGTCCTGAATTTATGGGAAGTTGTGGATATTATAAAACAGATTCATATAAAAAAGAATTAGCAAAATATAGATGCACTAAATATGGTAAAGATGTAAAATACTATTGTGTAATGATAAATGAAACAAATAGTATAATAGTTTCTAATACTGGTCATGTATATTATGGAAATGTTTATGGAACTTCATATCTTAATAAAGAAGGATTAATTTCGTTTGAAGAAATACAACATTATCAATTAACTGAATATAAATATGAAATCAATAAATCAATTAATGGTGATGAACTTTGTATTACTAATCCTATTATTCCAGTTTCTTCATTAGTTGTAGCTTGTTTCTCAGAAGTTCCTTATTATGAAAATGTTAGAAAAGTAGAAGGACATATTAGAAGTACTTATAATCAAATGGAGATAATCAAGCATATTGATGGAAATATCTATAATAATGATATAGATAACTTAATTACAAATTGTGAGAATACTATATAAAATAAAGGAGAGCTTAAGCTCTCCTTTTTATGATCCAGATTTACAAGTTACTGCATTAGCTTCTTCTGGAAATCTTTTTAGTATATCTTCAGATATTTCTTCAAACTTATCTCTAATATATTTAATTGTATCTTCTTCAAGAATCATTAATTTTAAAGTTTCAGAAATAAACCAAATAATATCAAATATTTCTTTAATATCTGTCTTATTTGATATATGTTCTGGTTGAAGTGAATCTAAAAATACTTTTCTTGATTCGTCAAACATTAAAATATTATTATAAGCAATAATACGATTACAAAATGTTATTAACTTTGGATTTTCACTAAGTTTACTAAATAATGCAAATTGATTTTCCATAATTATAATTTTGCTAATTTATCAACAAATTTAAAAAGAAAATATAATATAATTATACATATAATAGTTGGCCAAAATAAACAAATTATAGCATCTACTATCATAGGATTATTCATTTTCTTTCTTAATATATAAAATATTATTAAAGTAATTAATATATATAATAAACTATTTGAAAAAAATATCATTATATCTTAATTATAAATTTTTGAAACAAATTCAAATAAAGTAAATAAATTAGTATCTAATTCATTTAAAGTCATTTTATCCCCTATTCTTTCATTATCACAAACTATTGAATAATATCCATAATAATCAGGACATGGATCAATTCTTTCTGGAGAATACTCATCATGATAGTCTTGCCAATCAATATCAAATCTTATATAAGAATTCCTATGAGAATTTAATTTATTATTTATTTCAATAAGATCTTCAAATAAAGACTTTACAATAGATTGTTCATTTTTAGGTAATTGACTTATCTTTTCAAAATTATCTATAATCATAATAAGTTTTTATACTTTTTGAATTTTCATTTATTGGATGAGGTTGTTCCATTGTTGGATTAAATAAGAAAAACTCATTTTTATTTTGTTCATTATTTTCCATAGCTTATTTACTATTAATTTATGTATAATATAGTTATTTTATTTACTTATTGTCATGGATCTCCTTTTTTAAGATCTTTAAATTTTGTATTTTTATCTGCCATAAATCAATCTTCTTTATCACACCAACTACCACCAGGACAATCTGTATCATTAAATAGACAATCCATGCACTTATCTTTATCTTCTGTATTATTCATTTATTAATTCTGCTTTTTTCCAATTTCTAGTCCAATGTTCATCAGTTTGTACATGATTAGGTCTTACCCACTTACAAACATATTTAGAAAAATCTTCAATCTTAAATGAATTAGTAATTCTTACGACTACACCTTCACGTGTATCTCCATATATTGATGGATAATTTGCATATTTTTCAACTAATGTCTTTAATACATTTTCATTATAAACATAGCCTCTCCATAATTCAGGAACTGTAGGAACTCCAAGAATAGCTCCAAATAATTTAACAGATTGCCAACTTTCCCATAC
>Ga0247608_10000545_pt1 | contig 59673 bp, 52 predicted proteins | sample 176DNAGHGlowgp2_FD_193490 | JGI IMG/M metagenome (GOLD analysis project Ga0247608, IMG submission 193490) | Sheep rumen microbial communities from Palmerston North, Manawatu-Wanganui, New Zealand - 1766 DNA GHGlow gp2 | ecosystem: Host-associated > Mammals > Digestive system > Stomach > Rumen ... | reverse complement strand
GGGCAGCTCCGATATTCGTCAGAATGCCGATGGTGGGGTCGATGATGTCGGCCAGCACCCGCATCTCATTGGGACGGGAAATACCCGCTTCGAAGACGGCAATGTCGTGTTGGTCAGACATTTGCCAGACGGAGAGCGGAACACCGAGACGGGAGTTATAGCTATCGGGGCTTTTCACCACCTTGAACTTGTCGTCGAGAATGGAGGTGAGCCACTCCTTGACAATGGTTTTGCCGTTGCTGCCAGTGATGCCGATGACGGGATAATGGAACTGTTGGCGATGCTTTTGCGCCAGCCGCTGCAACGCCGCCACAGAGTCCTCCACGAAAAGGAAATTGGCGTTCTCGCATTGCACGTAGCTTTCCATCACTTTTGTTATCACAAAGTTGCGGACTCCCATCTGATATAGGGAGGGGATATACAAGTGACCATCGTTCTTCTCCGTTTCGATGGCGAAGAAAAGGGTGTGCTCCGGCACCGTCACCTTGCGGCTGTCGATAGCCAATTCCGTGATTTGGCACTCGGGCGATCCGAGAACCGTCTCCTTTGGCTCTATAAAAGAAATAATATCAGCCAGTTGCATACCCTATTTTCGATTAATTCCAAGCTGCAAAGGTACAAAATAATCTTTTGATGGGTATCTTATTTATGACAAAAAAGTGAAAAGCTGAAATCCATGAAAAATCGTACTTTTGCGGCCTGATTTTTCCAAAAAGGATGCGCTACTTCCTCCACTTGGCATACAACGGCTCCGCGTTCTTCGGCTGGCAGATCCAACCGAACCACCCGTCCGTGCAAGAGACATTGGAGACCTGCCTGTCGTTGCTGCTCCACGAGGAGCGCGTGGCGGTCACCGGCTGCGGGCGCACTGACACTGGCGTGCACGCCAGCTCTTTCTACGCACATTTCGACACGGAGAAGGTTTTCTCCCGAGACGAATGCCGGCAGTTGGTCCACAAACTCAACAACTTCTTGCCGAAGGAGATTGTCATCTTCGACCTGTTCGAGGTAGCTCCGGACCTGCACGCCCGCTTCGACGCCGAGAGCCGCACCTACCAGTACCACGTCTGCACCCGCAAAGATCCCTTCAAGCTCCAGTTCGCCTACCACTGCCATAGAGCCATCAACGTAGAGAAAATGAACGAAGCGGCGGCATTACTCCTTCAGAATGAAGACTTTACCAGTTTCTCGAAAGTGCATACGCAGGTCAATAACTTCATCTGCCACGTCACCGAGGCGCACTGGGACCGCGTGGACGACGAGCTCATCTTCACCGTCACCGCGAACCGGTTCCTGCGCAACATGGTGCGCGCCCTCGTGGGCACACTGCTGGAAGTCGGCTTCGGCAAGCTTACTATTCAGGAATTCCAAGACATTATCAATCAAAAAGATAGATGTGCCGCAAAAACTTCCGTTCCCGCGAATGCACTATTTTTGACGGAAGTGCGTTATCCTCGAATGCTGAATGCCGAATTATGAATTATGAATTATGAATTAAAATGGGTCATTATAGAAACATACTGATAAGCACGATTTATTTGATATTAGCGTTAACGCTGGCATTCACCCTCCCCGCATGTCACCGCAACAACAACGTGGAGGCGAATCTCGAGTTCTCGGCTGACACGGTGATGTTCGACACGGTGTTCACCACCATCACGTCGAGCACACGCTCGTTCACCGTGCGCAACACGACGGCTGCTCCCGTGGAGGTTGACATTGCGCTTGCGGGCGGCAAACAGTCCTACTACAGCATCAACGTGGATGGCGTGGCGGGCACGGAGTTCCGCAATGTGGAGATTCCCGCACACGACAGCATCTTCGTCTTCGTGAAGGTCAACATCAACCCCGCCGACCAGAATCTGCCCTATTTGGTAACCGATTCGGTGATGTTCTACCAGAAAAACTTCGCGCAAGCGGTACAGTTGGTGGCTTTCGGGCAGGACGCGCATTTTATCGTCCCCAACCATGGTTCTTCGTCAATGCCTTATCGGATCATCGCACATGCAAACGAACACGTCCATTGGACCAACGACAAGCCATGGGTGATCTACGGTTGGGCGGTGGTGGATTCCTTGGGCAAACTCACCATCGACCCCGGCACGAAAGTGTATGTTCACCACGGCGGCGGCATCTGGGTCTATCGCTACGGCAACATCCACATCAACGGCACATTGGACGAGCCCGTGACCATCACTGGAGACCGTCTAGAGCCTTTCTTTGAGCGTGACTACGCCCAATGGAACGCCCTGTGGATCAACGAAGGCAGCGAAGACAACCTCATCGAGAACGCCATCATCTCCAATTCCTCGTATGGCATTCATTTAGAGTCACTTGAGGAATTCACTGGCAACAAGACCATTATCAACAACTCGGTAATCCATAACAATCAAATGATGGGGATTCGGGCAGAGGGGGCCGTTTTGGAGATGAACAACTGCCAGGTCAGCAACAACGGCAAATACAGTCTCGCCTTGATGGTGGGCGATTTCACACTCAACCACGTGACGGTGGCCAACTACTTCTCGCAATCTTCCCGCAAATCACCCGCAGTGGCCTTAACCAACAATTTCGAAAAGACAGAAGTTATTGGCGGAGAAGCGGTTAACGTCGTTTATCTCGGTGATGCGAACGCCACCTTCAACAACTGCATCATCTACGGAGCTTTGGACAATGAGTTCGGAACGGGCACCAAGAGCGGTGCGGAACTGAACTACACGTTCCACAACTGCATCGTCCGGAAGGATTCCATTCAGAACAGTCATTTCATCAATTGCTTCAACGCAAATCCCAAATTCATAGCCACTTACGGGCAGAACTACAATATTGAGGAGACCTCTCCTGCAGTAGATGCGGGCATGGAGGGCTTAGGCATCACCACCGACATTCTCGGCAGGTTGCGCAACGGCGTACCGGACATCGGGGCGTACGAGTATTATCCGATTCCGGAAGAAAAAACGATGAAACGATGAGGCGATGAGGCGATTATCGCCTCATCTAAAAAAAATTGTATCTTTGCCGCTCATTTGAAAATAAAGATACGATGAGCGTTGAATTATCAGAACAGGAAATCATCCGCAGAAAGAAATTACAGGATCTGCTCGATTTGGGCATTGACCCCTACCCCGCCGCCACCTACGAGGTGAACGCCACCACGGCCGAGATTTTAGAGAAATACCCGAAAGACAACACCCTTTTCCAAGAGGTCAGCATCGCGGGACGTATTATGAGCCAACGCATTATGGGCGCCGTCTCCTTCTACGTGCTTCAAGATGCCGTCGGCAAAATCCAAGTCTATGCCAAACGCGACGAAATCTGTCCCGGCGAGGACAAGACGATGTACAACAGCGTGTTCAAGAAATTGGACATCGGCGACATTATCGGCGTGAAGGGTTTCGTGTTCACCACGCAGACCGGCGAAATCAGCATCCATGTCAAGGAATTCACCATCCTTTGCAAGTCGGTGTGCCCGCTGCCCATCGTCAAGGAGAAGGACGGCGTGGTGTATGACGCCTTCCAGAACCCGGAGCAGCGCTACCGCCAGCGTTACATCGACCTCATCGTCAACCCGCAGATCAAAGACACGTTCATCAAACGCACGCTGTTGGTCAACACGATGCGTAACTATCTGAACGAAAAGGGATACCTCGAAGTGGAAACCCCGATTCTGCAACCGTTGTACGGCGGCGCGTCTGCCCGTCCCTTCAAGACCCACCACAACACGTTGGACATGACGCTCTACCTGCGCATCGCCGACGAACTGTATCTGAAGAAACTGATTGTGGGCGGCTTCAACGGCGTCTATGAGTTCTCCAAGGACTTCCGCAACGAGGGCATGGACCGTTTCCACAATCCCGAGTTCACCCAAATGGAGCTCTATGTCCCCTACAAGGATTACAACTGGATGATGGACACCGTGGAGGAGATGGTCGAGCGCATCGCCCTCGCGCTGCACGGCGACACCAAGGTGCAGGTCGGCGACAACATCATCGACTTCAAGCGCCCGTGGAAACGCTACACCATGTTCGAAGCTATCGAGCACTTCACCGGCACCGACATTTCCGAGATGACCGAGGAGCAGCTCGCCGCCTTCGCCAAAACGCAAGGTGTGGAGGTTGACAGCACCATGGGCAAAGGCAAGCTCATCGACGAGATTTTCGGAGAAACCTGCGAATCGAAGCTCATCCAACCAACCTTCATCTACGACTACCCGATTGAGATGTCCCCGCTGACCAAGAAGCACCGCAGCAAACCCGGTCTCACCGAGCGTTTCGAGGCGATGTGCAACGGCAAGGAGATCTGCAACGCCTACTCCGAGCTCAACGACCCGCTCGACCAGCGCAAACGTTTCGAGGACCAGCTGGAACTCGGCAAACGCGGCGACACGGAGTCCATGGTCTTGGACGAGGACTTCCTCCGTTCCCTCGAAATCGGTATGCCCCCGACAGCCGGCCTGGGCATCGGCATCGACCGTTTGGCAATGATCATGACCAACTCCCCCTCCATCCAGGATGTGCTCTTCTTCCCGCAAATGCGTCCCGAGAAAAAGCAGGAAGTCGCCAAGGATGAGGAATTTACCGCGTTGGGCATGGATGCCGCGTGGATCCCGGCCTTGAAAAAGCTGAACATCCTGACGTTGGAGCATCTGAAAAACGCCAACCCGAACAAGCTGCTGAATGACCTCGGCGGCCTGCGCAAGAAGCTGAAATTAGAGGTTCCCGCTGCCACGTTGGAGGCCATCAAGGGCTGGATCGAGAGAATCGGGTGATTGGCTGTTGGCTGTTATTTCGATTAAACGAAGTTCTTGTATGAAAAATAACTACTTTTTGACTGCCATTATCACTTTTCTGTTCGTGATGTCGGGGGTTGCACAGATTCCCACCATCGAACTGGTCTATGTAAAAGGTGGGGAATTCATCATGGGCTGCACTGACAATTCAAATTCCGACTGTGCCCGCAATGAGATTCCGGCCCATCCAGTAAAGCTGAACAGTTTTTATATTGCCAAGTACGAAGTGACCCAAGAACTATGGATGGCGGTGATGGGCGGCAAGAACCCCTCCAAGGTTATCGGCGACAGCCTGCCGGTAACACGGGTAAGCTGGTATGACGCCCAAACTTTCATCGGCAAACTGAACCAGCTCACGGGCAAGAAATACCGATTGCCCACCGAAGCGGAATGGGAATATGCCGCCCGGGGCGGACAACTTTCAAAAAATTACAAGTTTAGCGGGTCAAACGAGTTGGAAGAGGTGGCATGGTGCAAGAAGAATAGTGGGAACAAGCCCCACCCTGTCGGCACAAAAAAGCCTAACGAACTGGGAATCTATGACATGAGTGGCAATGTGTATGAATGGTGCAACGATGGCTACGATTTTTACGAATTGAACTACTACCAGACCGTTGAAAATCCACAAGGGTACAATTTGAGCGAGTTAAGAGTCTTTCGTGGCGGCTGCATGACCAGTTATTGGGATGTCTGTCGCGTTTCCGCCCGTAACCCAAACACCCCTAACTACCAGTTCAGCTATACAGGATTCCGTTTAGCGATGGACGAAGATAACTAATTCTAATTGGGGCATTGTGTTTTTTTCGCTCAAAACATTCAAACGCATCCACGATATACCAATAAACGCTAAATCAACGCTTTTATCCGCAGAGTGAAAAAAATATTTCCCTGACAGGTTGCCATATCGGAAAAAAGTGTATTTTTGCCGCCGATTTGAGCCGAAGTGGCGGAATAGGTAGACGCGTTGGTCTCAAAAACCAATGAGGTAACACTCGTACCGGTTCGATCCCGGTCTTCGGTACCAACAAAAAAAGCACTTAACCAAACAGTTAGGTGCTTTTCTTTTTCTCCTGTTTTTTTGGATTTTGTGGAGCCGACGGGAGTCGGACCCGCGACCTCATGCTTGCGGAGCATGCGCTCTACCAACTGAGCTACGACCCCTTGTTTTTCGGGCGGCAAAAATACAAAAAAAATGTAATTTCGCACCCCTAAAAATCACGGTCATGACCAAAATCCTTTTTGTGTGCCACGGCAACATCTGCCGGTTCTACATTCTCCTGGCACTCCAAGGGATCCAGGCGCTGGAGCAAGGGGTATCACTCCTTCGAAACGGGAAGCGCAAAACCGTCTGATCCCATCTAATTATCCTGCATCTTGCCTTGGGTGATCTCCACACACTCTTTCAAGAATTGTGTGTCAGGATGATCCTCTCCTAAGGCTGCCTTCAGAATAGCGAACGCTTTCTGGAAACACTCCAGAGCCTGGGCATACTGGCCTTGATGATAGCAGACATTCCCGATATTGTTATAGCTGACCGCCACATCATGATGATTCTCGCCATAGACGGACTGGTAGATCGCCAGTGCCTTCCGATAGTATTCCAAAGCTTGGGCATAATCCCCTTGAGCCTTGTACAATGCTCCCACGTTATTGTAGTTGGTCGCCACCTGCGGGTGATTGTCGCCATAGACCGACCGGATGATAGACAATGCTTTATGGAAAGACTCCTGAGCTGGGGCATAATCATTCTGGAGAAAGTACACCAACCCGATATTGTTGTAACCTACTGCCACATCGGGATGTTTCTCGCCATAGACCGATTTGCAGATCGTGAGAGATTTCAAATAATATTCCTTAGCCTGATCATATTCACGTTGGGCATAGCGAACAGCGCCCATGTTATTGTAGCTGACCGCCACATCAGGATGATTTTCACCATAGACCATTTTTCTGACATCCAATGACTTCTGATAATATTCCATGGCCTTCACATAATCACCTTGCGCATAGCAGGTAAGACCGATATTGTTGTAGCTCATCGCCACATCGGGATGGTTTTCCCCATAAAAAGACCTGTTGATGGTCAACGCTTTCTGGAAATAATCCATAGCTGGGGCATACTCCCCTTTGCTATAGAGCGTTCCGCCTATATTGTTATAACTGATGGCCATATCGGGATGTGGCCCTTCGTAAACCTTATCCCATATCTCCAAAGATTTCTGGTAGCACTCCATGGCTTGCTCATAGTCTCCTTGTGTTTTGCAGACATATCCGATATCGTTATAGCATGCTGCCACGGCCGGATTGTCATTCCCATTTTGAGAGACCGCCTGGCGGAGGGCACGCTGGTAATAGGCGATAGCCATGGGGTAGTCGGCGAGGTAGTCTTCCACGAAAGTGCCAGCATCCAGCTGCCATTCCACCTTGGTAGTATCGAGCTCTGCTCTCAATTCCAGATAAAAGGCGGCGGAGTCGTTCTGGAACTGGGCGGAGAACCTCTCGAAATAGCCATAGCAGCGGCGGGCAACCTCCTCGTTGTCGGCGGCGAACACTGCCTCGGCGCGACGCAGTTGTTTTTTACGTTCCTGCAGGGCCTGGCCCTTCTTCTGCTGCTCAAGCACCTCCTGACGCACATCGCCACGGGATGCCAGAAGCGAGTCAGCCTTCACAAAGTCGCCCTGCTCAATACAGAATGACACTTGGCGGTAGAACTCGTCCAACAGGTCATAGTCTAGTTCGGCATAGCGCCTGGACATGTCGGCGATGAGTCGTTCTTTATTCTCCTGCTCTGCATAAAGGTTCTGTAGAGCTTGGCGGTACTCCTCCTCCGTCAGTTTGTTATGTTCCTTGAGGGAGTCTATCTCCTTTTCGCGCTGCTGCAGTTGCTGTTGCAGTTGGCGACGGAGTTTCCGCTCGGCAGCAAGCTGGTCGTCGGTCTGTTTGTCGGGTGTCTCCATCGTGATCACCAGCGGGTTGGAGGAGCAGGCATACTGTTTCTTCAGCACGTCGGGGTCGGAGAGCACATAGCCCTGCTTCCGCACATCGCTCAGGAAGAATTTTTTGTCGGGCGCTGTCAGGGTGAAGTTGCCGTTAGCATCACTCACAGTGGAATGGCCACCCGTCAGCTGGATAGCCGCACTGGCGATACGCTGGCCCGGAATCAGCTGCCCTTTGCTGTCCAGCCGCCCTTTGGTCTTCACATACCCCTTCTGGGTGGTCTGCGCAGAGACCATCGAGATGGCGGCCATGGCTAATATGACGGAGAATATAAATCGTTTCATAATAATCGTAAACAAGAATATGACGATAAATTATTGTCTGAAAATACAATAGGTATCGCCGCAGGGCATATAGAGGCTGTCCTCATGCAGCGGGATAGATGCCATGATGGGATAGGTCTTCTTTTGTGCCGCCAGCGGGATGGTCAGCGTGACAAGCCCCGTCTCGTCGGACCATACAGTGTGGCCCTCTATCACGACCTCCACGCCAGACAGATATTGTTCCGTCTGCGGGTCGTAAAGGCGGAAACGGATGTCGCCATAGACTGCCGGGTCGCGGGCCACACTCACCGTCACCGTCTCGGTCAGCACCACCGTCGTGTCGGTGGTCAGGAAGTCGCGGCAGGAGACGGTCACATGGACCGGCTTGTTGAGATACTTGTGGGGAATGTTGCGGAAGACCACCTTCCCATCCATCGTCCGGAGGGTGTCCGTCTCGGTCTTGTTGGGGAGGGCCAGGGTCACCACGGCATCCTGCATCTCCGGCAGGTTGGCATTGTATTCCGAGACCTCGTTCACCTGCAGGGTCACATCCATAGGCAGGCCATGGCGCCATACGCCGACCAGCGCTGCGAACACAACGAGTATGCCGAGCATCCAGGCGATGGCCTTACGGATGAGCTGTCGGCGGTGACGTTTCCATATCGCGTCGAACTCCACATCCAGCAGTTTGGAGACAAGCTGCACGTAGGCCCGCTCACGGTTCAGGTAGGAGATCCGGTGAACATCCTCATGGATGTTGGCGGCGAGGATCTCGTGCAGTCCCAGCGTCTCCACCATGGGATTGAAACATTCTGTGTCGGGGTCGCCGCTGTGAGGTTCGCCCTCCACGATGAAAAAGTGTATATCCTGGGTCCTGCCCAGTTGGTGGAAGAAGGCCATCTCGCGGCCCACCCACTCAGACTTGGCCGAATGGGGCGAGCAGATCACCACCAGATGGCGAGAAGCCTTCAGCCGTTCCTGCAGCTCCTGCGAGAGGCCTCCCGGCTGGATGTCGGTAGGCGCGAAGAAGACCGGCTGGATGGGCGTCCGCTTCCAGCCGCGCTCGCTGCACAAGGTGGCCGGCATACGATAGTGCTCCAGCTTCTTCTGCAGGCGCTTCCCCCACTTCAAGTCATGGGAGTTGTAGCTGATAAAGGCAAAATATTTATACTGCTGCTCCATAAACGATAGGCTCAAAAGGGTTATTGATGTTTAGGGACTATCTCAAAGCCACTGACCATCAAGAACTTCAACGTCTCGGTGCTGGTCTCCCGGTCATAGGCTTTCTCCTCTTCTGGCAACTGAGCATAGGGAATCAGACAAGGATGCTTTTTGTCGGCATCATTGCGCTCCGGACCATAGGTCCAGCCTTGGGCAACACGTGCGGCCGCCCACACCTCGTGGACATGCTCGGCCATCCGCTCGGCGACAGCCTGCAACTCTTCGGGAAGCTCCACATGGGAGGTGTCAACAGTAATCGGAATATCTGGGGTTTGATTCATTGTGGTTAGGGTTTTAGAGTGTCGTCATGCGTAACAGCCACGGGATATATTGCGAAATCTCATAGTCCAGCTGTTGCACGTCTGGGGGTAGTTGTTCAAACGGACGAATATCATAATGGACATACAACTCCTTGTTGTTTTGCAGTTCTCGGTCGTAAGATGGGTTCTCGTACTTGTCTTCCGCCTTCTTGGGCTTGCGAAACCCCATCAGCAGCTTCTCGGTATTCCAACGGTTGTGCTCCACACGGGTAAGCATCTCGACCTCCTCGGCGCTGAGGTCTTGAAGGTCTTGAGACCGGTCATCTGGCTCCAGTCCCCGCATGGTCCTCAGCGTGGCCAGTTTGCAAGAGATGCTGTATGCGCAATAGAGATTCGACCACTTCTTGGCCATGGTCAGAGCGCGCCAATAGCGGTCGGCCTCGGCCCACAGCGCGGTGGCGGGCATGGCGTCCAGATCTGCAAGACTGGTAAAATGGAAGGTGCTGTAGTCGGCGGTCTCATAGAGATAGTTCAACAGTTTGGCTTGCTTCAGCGGGGTCTCATCAGACCAATAGGCCATGTCGTTCATGCCGAAAGGATAGATGTTGGCATAGCGATGTTGGCGTCTCTCCTGCACCAGCGTTCCGTCCTCCACCTTGCCATAAGTATACACCTTTTCGTCAGCCGCCCGCAGGTTGGTGACGAAGTCGTCGGCACGATCCTGACGGATGAAGACCGGCACCGCATTGTCGTACACCTCGTCGGGCAGGTTCATCCCCGTCATGAAATTATGGCGCTGGTCGGATCTTGTGACGAAGATGGAGAGGTATTCGTGATCCTTATCCTGCGCCCAACTCTTGATCAGATGCTGGATTCCATCAGCATAGACATCCCCTTTGACAAATTCAAACTCGGTGTCCAGGAAGTCCGTGTCCGGCAGCTCCCGGGAGACACGCTGATCGATTTTCACAGGAAGATACGCCGCATCATCCTTTGACATATCGCAATAGAAGAAGGGCTGGACTTCAAAATAATGCCGGTTGCGGGTGACGAACAAGCGCATCTCCTCGTCGGCATTCTTCTCGATGAATGTGATGCGTGTCCGCAGGGCTTTATCGCGGTTGACATTAGGAAAATGGAGCAGATGGGCCGCTTCCATAGCCAAAGAAATGGAGAAGTTCGTGATTCCCACAAAGACCAAATGCACCCGTTTCGTGTCCTCATAGCATATGCCCTTGCCATAGACAGAGGGATACGGGATCTCCACAGCCACATTGTTCTTCTCCTTATAGGAACGGCGCACAAAGACTTGGGTGGCCCAGTCATCATAAAAGTTATACGGCACAAATTCAATCCCCAAGTCGCCGATCTGCGAGAATATCTCGGTAGTCTTGAAAGCCGAGTAGGTGTCAAAGTCTTCGAAGACGCAGACAACCCGTTTCGGAATTTGGTTGAAGTGGTTTTCTGTCAGATACATGTAGATGTTATCCACGCACTCCACGTTGATGGCGTCATGTTCCGGTCTGGTTCGGTTGCCGACGATATAGATAGCCTCTGATGATTCCAGATGGATATCCTGGTAGGCATCTTTCACCATCCGGTGACCGTAGGCGATGAATATCTGGTCCATCTTGTCGCGGGCCACGGAGCGGAGGAGTATCTCATGCAGCTGTTTGGCATCCAGAGCCGACAGCAGCACCACATCTGCTTTAGGCGTCTTGGCAAATATCTCGGTGATGATAGACGGAACCATGTCATCATAGCCCATGATGATGTAGTGACCGCTCTTGACATAGTGCAGCAAGCCGTCGCGGTGCGCATCCACGCGGTTGTCGATGGCGTTGGTGATAAGACCGATCATGATGCCGTTGAAGATGATAAGACCGAAGAGGTAGGAGATCCCACTGGCCACCAGCAGCCATCCATGGGTCCCCTCGCCAAAATAGACATAGCTATACGCGCTGGTATCTATCAACAGAAACAACGGCAACGACCACACCGGGATGCCTTTATATGCACAATAGGCTCTCCAATCAGAACCGGAGAAGGAGAGCAGCAGGTAGGATATCAGCAACAGGACGACAAACAAGACCAGCAGGATGAGGATCTGCCGACTGAAGCTGCGCGACATCGCCCTGTCGAGGAATAGTTTGACATTATTTCTCTTTTTGGACATAACCTATATTCTACTTAAGATTATACAATTATACGCTTGTATACGCTTGCCAGCCGAAAAAGTAACATTTTTTTTGCTTTGATAACGAAAAAAACTTTATTCAAAGCCAATAGCTAAAGTCAACTTTCGGCGCGACCACCATAAAAGCCACCCCACAATAAAGAATAATTGCGTACCTTTGCCGCCGCGAAACGACAGGGAGCCCTTCTTTGTTTGTGGCGCATTAAAAAACTGATATTAAAACTGTTAACCATAATGAAAAAGAACGTGACTATCATTACTACGTGCCTGTTGACCGCAGTTTTAGCGGTGACGGGCTGCTGGGCCGTCACGAAAAGCAACACCGATGGCGACCCCACCCCGAACCAATATGCGAACACCATCACAGCGCCGCCGGTGCCGCAGGCCATGACCTTCGCAGGCGAAGAGGTGCCGTTGGATGTTTATTGGGTGCATGAGGCCCTCGACCGGGAGCTCATTGTCAACTGCTACCAGCATTCGAAGACGTTGCGTATCCTCAAGCTCTCGACCCGCATTTTCCCTGTCATTGAGAAGATTTTGAAAGAGGAAGGGGTACCGGACGACTTCAAGTACCTTTGCGTGGCTGAGAGCGGGTTGGAAAACGTCACTTCACCCGCGAGTGCCGGCGGGTACTGGCAGTTCATACCTTCCACCGCCAAAGTGTATGGCCTGGAAGTTTCCAACGATGTAGATGAGCGTTGCCATCTGGAGAAATCCACCCGCGCCGCGTGCCGTTACCTCAAGAAGATGAAGAACCAGTTCGGCAGTTGGACCATGGCGGCGGCCGGCTACAACCGTGGCGACGGCGGTCTGCAAGCGGCGGTCGATGACCAGCAGGTACACGAATACTGGGATATGTGGCTCAACAACGAGACGTCCCGCTATCTTTACCGCATACTCTCCTTCAAGCTCATCTTCGAAAACCCGCAAGAATATGGGGTCAAACTGTGTCCTGCACAGATGTATCATCCCGTTGAGACCAAGACCGTTAAGGTGACCTCCTCGATTCCCAGTCTGCCGCGCTTCGCAGAGCAACACCACGTCACCTACCGCGAGCTGCGTAATCTCAATCCCTGGATCCGCAACAATAGACTGACCGTCGCCGGGGGAAAATCCTACGAGATCGAAATTCCCAAACACCCGAAATCAGACTACCGGGACCTCTACAAAGATTGCGAGAATCCGTATCTGAATCTTGGGAAAACAAAGGAATAGCAGTTGGCTTCCATTTTTTCGAGCCACACATTCTCAAGATCTTATCTTTTTCTTAAAAAAAATTAACCGCTGTTGTTGCTTTCAAAATTTATGTACCTTTGCTAAATTTAAATTGAATTCTTAAAATTGTCGTTTATGAATATTAAATCCACCTTGTCGATTTTTTCTATAATACTGTTTTTCAGTGTTTTAGCAAAAGCACAAACCGAAAACCAATACAGCAGGTTTGACCCTTCCTCCTTGAAGGAAAATGCCAAATATACGCGGAATTTTGCCCCGAACAATTATGATGAAAAAATTCTGTACCAGTGTTTCACAGACATGGTGGACCAAGCGCGTGCTGAATTCCGGTATGTCCCTAAATTGAAACACAACATCAGCTTGGATTCTACGGCACAATTTCAAGCTGATTATCAAGCATCTAAAGATGAAAAGACATTGGAGAACAATGCCCCTTACAAAACCACCTATTTCCGTTTGCGCAAGTATGGTTTGGCCGGCAATGGCGAGGAATTAGTGACAAAAGCAAAAGCTTACATGGGCGAGGCAGAATACTCGTACTATGACCTTTGTCTCTCACTGATACAATCTATCCTCAAAAATGTGAAGACTGCCGATGTCATGATGAATGAACAGTACACCTATATGGGTTTCGGTTTCAACACGGATGCCGCCATGAAAAGCATGTACGCGTCCCTTGTCCTCGGCAACGACCGCACTTTCAACAACTACAAGGCCGGCTACAACGAGAAGGATGTCCCTTATACCAAAGGACAAGCCGGTTTGAAGGGATATGACGAAAAAATCTGCAAGAAATGCGCCACCGAACCCGGCTTGGAAATACTTTCAGAATGGGTATCGGTGAACAAAAACAGCGAAATATACATTAACTGCGACAATTATAAGGAACTAAAACGACTTATCGGCAAGGATGGGGATGCCATCGCCATCGACATCATTCAAGAAGGACAGTATGATTGCGACAATCATCAGGTAGATTACGATTTGTATCACCGTGGAACGGTCACCAAACCCATCACTTTTGAGAAAATCCTGGCTGCCAATGAGAATGCCAACCTCAAATCCGGCAAGCTCATAGCGAAAATCGGCACATTGCCGGAAAACGTGGATGACAGCAAGAACTTGGAGCTTGCTGTGCTGGTGCTGAAGGAAGGCAATCGTGTCTGCCGTTCTGTCATTGCCAAACATATTGAGAGCAAGGGCGCCGACTACATCGAGAAAATCAACTACGTGAAAGATGAGGAGGGTGTCAAAAGTGCAGGTGAGTGGACCATTTCGCCTGAGGACGGCACTGTAAGTCTCACATTCCCCTACGATGCCAAAAAGACCGACTACACCGCTGCAGGATTCCATCTCGACAAGAAAGACCCGAATCTGCCCCCATATAAGGTGAACAGCGTGGAACTCATCTCCCACATCTCGCCCGATTATTATCAAGATCCCGCATATAAGGCCATTCAGGAAAAACGCGCCGCCGCCATCAAAAAAGATTTGCAACGCTATTTTCCGGGCATGGACATCAAGCTGGTGTATGATTATTGTTGGGACGAATTCAAGGAGAAAATCACCCAGCATGAAGAATATTATGACTTGAGTTTCAAGACGTTGGAAGAAGCGGCCAAGGAGTTGCGCCTTTACAATCGCTATGCCGCCAAGGTTCTGGACACCAACTATTTGGCTCCTTTACGCACCATGGAACTCCGTCAATCAGTGACCTATTATGCGGATTCCCCATCTGGCGAAGAGGCTTTCGCATTATGGAAATTCAACAACGCAGTCAAAGACCCGAAAAAAATCGCATTTGCCATGTCTGTGGAGAATTTCATCCTGAAACAGGTTGAAAACGGCAAATTCTCCTCATCTTCTTTGGAAAAAATGGAGATCCCATTCAAAAAAGAGTATCAGACCCTATTGAACAACAAATTGTATGCGCAATACTACAAGAGCTCTAAGCTGACCCCGGCGATGGCGGAACAAATGACGAAAATCTATAACCTCAACACGAATAATCAACTGTTATTATACAACACCACTTTATCGGATGTGCTCGCCTCCTCCATCAATTCTCCGGCCGACATTGCCAAGACCCAAGCCGCCATTGACCGGCTCTACACCATACCCGCCATTCCGAAAGACCGCGTCAACAGCCTGAACCTCGAATATCAGTTCAAGGTCATCAACTATTTGGACACGGTTCCCGTCACCACAGAATCCACGGCCATGATTAACAGCACGTACGCCAAGATCAAGGAGATCCGCAACGAGAAGCTGGACAGTTGGAAGAACGCTTTCAAACTGGCTTCTTATTTCAACAAACGTCATGACTACATGTATTCTCTCTCGTTGATGAATCCCTTCCTTGACGATCCGACTGTTTCGGAAGATTTCATCTTCTCATACGTTTCTTTAGCGGCACATCGCGAGGAGACCTATTTGAGCGGACTCTTCACCAAAGCAGTACAGATGGCTGCAGATAAGAATTCTGCACGTTTGTGCGGGCTGGTGGACAAACTGCCTACTTGCATTTTGGAGAACGAAGAGGCGAAGAAGATAATCTGCAAAGCTTGCAATAGGTAGGGTTAGCTATTAGCTTTTAGCTATTGGCTGTTGGCCATCGGCTAAAAGCTAAAGGCCAAAAGCTAAAGCTATGAGTGATATAGAAAAGAATTCAGGGGAGAAAGACGAATTATACGAACATTTCCGGTTTGAGGTCACGGCGGGGACGGAAATGCTCCGCATCGACAAGTATCTTTTCAATCTGATAGCCAACACGTCGCGCAACAAAGTGCAGCAGGCGGCGAAGGCGGATTGTATCTTGGTGAACGGCAAACCCGTGAAGCAAAATTACAAGGTGCGTCCTGGCGACACTATTTCCGTGTTGATGCCCAATCCACCCAACGACACGGAGATTCTTCCCGAGAATATCCCGCTGAACATCGTCTATGAGGACAAAGACCTGCTGATTGTCAACAAGGAGGCGGGCATGGTGGTGCACCCGGCATACGGCAATTACACCGGCACGCTGGTCAATGCGCTCTACTACTACCTGCGCGACCAAAAGCTGGAAGATGGTTCCCCTATGAAACCGCTGTTGGTGCACCGCATCGACAAGAACACTTCGGGTTTGCTGGCGGTGACCAAAAATGAGCTGGCGCAGATGCGCTTGGCCAAGACTTTCTTCGACCACGATCTGGAACGCAAGTATTGGGCGTTGGTGTGGGGCGACATGGAGGAGGATTCCGGCACGATTGTCGGCAACGTGGGGCGCAATCCCAAAGACCGCATGGTGATGACCGTGTTCCCGGAAGGCAGCGACCAAGGCAAACACGCGGTCACGCACTGGCGTGTGGTGGAACGCTTCGGCTATGTGACGCTGGTGGAGTGTCAGCTCGAGACTGGTCGAACGCACCAGATCCGCGTGCACATGCAGTACATTGGACATCCGCTCTTTAACGATGAAGCATACGGAGGAAACCGCATCCTCAAAGGCACCACATTCACGAAATACCAGCAGTTCATCCGAAATTGTTTCAACCTCATGCCACGTCAAGCTCTACATGCCAAGTCGTTGGGATTCAAACACCCGATCACAGGCAAGGATATTCTTTTTGTGTCGGAGCTGCCTGAAGATTTTGCGGCGGTGGTGGAGAAATGGCGGGGATACAAGAATTGTTAGACAATCGGGCAAAAGCAGTGGCACCTGCCACCAAAAAAGTACCGTTTCATCCAATCCCTCTGGGGTATGCTCATCGGACTCATCCCTGCCTCCTTGGATTCGGAATTTACGCCAGGCTTTAACTTAATGTGGGTCTAGTTCAGTATGTTGCGTTGCCAACGCAACCTAAACCTTATCCCTCACAAATCCTTCTCGCAATCTCATTCAGCTCAAGGCACTGCCCCCTGCTGATAGCAACCTTCTCGTTATGATGCTCCCACGGGGCAAGGATGAGTAACCTCCCTTTTGCACATGCCTCCATGCGGGTGCCACCGGGCTTGGCCAAGTCGGTGAAACCGTTCTCCTGCAAGAAAATCAGCGGATGCCCCTCATTGAATGCAGCCCGCATAACCGATTTCTCACCCGGCGATATGGCAGGCGAAACCAGCACCGCTCCGTGCCGGGCAAGCGTTAAATATTTCGCCGCTTTAGCTTGAATCTCTGTCCCCGTAAGACTGCGGGAACATTGTACTCGCACTTTCTCGGGTTTGTGAAGCAAGAAACGGTTCCCAATGGACGAGAAAGTCATGCCTGCCGCCTCCACATCACGCTGAACACGGAATAAATCAGGGTGTTCGCGCTTCATCAACAGACGGCGTGGGTTATCCTCGAGATAGCGAATCCATGCGTTAAGCTGGCCGGCACGAAGCAGCAACTTGTCATTGTAGCCGCGAGCAAAAAGTAATCCGTGAGTTCGGTCTTCACCCCTCCGTTCTTTTCGCAAAGCTCGTTCAGTATGTTGCGTTGTCAACGCAAGTTCAGTATGTTGCGTTGTCAACGCAACTCTTCCCGCCTGCTGCGTTGCCAACGCAACACCCCCTCCCTCCAAATCCCTGTAATGCCTGTTGCAACTCTGTTTGAACCCCCGCAGCGCTATACCGAGCGGTTTCTCCATTTTCTCTCGGACAAAGAGGATGCCGTGCAAATGGTCGGGCATCATCTGTAGGGCAACAACCTTTATTTCTGGATGGTGTTTCTCCGAAACCCACCATTCGTCAACCACGCGCTGCCCTAACTTCGATAAAACCATTCGAGGTTCATCCTCACTGCCCTTAGGGGCATCGCTCCTGCCCACCACCTGTCCGAAAAGAGAGCGGCGCCCTTCCGTCACCATGGTAATCATATAGATTTGCCGCTCGGTGTAGTCATGCCCAACACAACGGCGAAGCATCGAGGGCTTCTTCTTCCCGGCAAAGGCTTTCTGCTTTTCAAATGTTTCCTTTTTCATAGTTCATTTTTGTTTTCGTTTTTCGTTCAGTATGTTGCGTTGCCAACGCAAGTTCTGTATGTTGCGTTGCTAACGCAACAGTTAATAACATTAAACTTCCCGCCGCAAAAATACAAATTTCCCCTTGAAATCTCGCCCAAAACGAGCAACATTTAAAAATTATAGTATCTTTGCCACTTCAACCCAAATGTATTATGGAAGTGTCCCCATTTAAAAGATTACGAAAAATAATTGTAGTTATGAGTGCATTCGCTCTCCTTTTGATCGTTGCGGGCACTTGGATAGGGTGGGCCTTTTCATCGAAAACCAGCAATGCTTGGAACGCTGAATGTGTCGGGGACATACCCACGCCTTTCGGGTACCACAGAATAGAGGCGCAAAACAAAAGCTATACCACCTATCTTCGTTCCCTGCCCTTGAAACCCAGAGGGAGCAAAGTCAGGCTCTTTACCGGCGGAAACGCCAACTACCAATGGCTCTCAACAGCCGTTGTGGACATGCCACTGCTTTCCAACCATGAACAATGCGCCGATGTGACGATGAGAATCCGGGCCGAATATCTATACAAAACAGGCAAATATAAAGATATATGTTTTACGGATGTCAACGGGCAAAAACTTCGTTATTCAGGTGGTCAAAACAGAGCACTTTTCGAGGGTTACATGAAAAAAGTCTTTGGGGTTTGCAATACCTCTTCCTTGTATCGGGAAACGGCACCTCGTCCCGTTCAGGATGTCCAGCCAGGCGACGTTCTGGCTTACCCGGCACGTGATGGCCATCAATACGGTCATGCCGTACTGGTGGTGGACGTGGCACGCAGCAAATCCGGAAAAATGGCGATTATGTGCCTTGAAGGAAACACTCCCGCACGCGAAATGCACCTTCTCCGAAACGTGGCACACCCCCTTCGCAATCCCTGGTTCCTCCTGGATGATGAAGGCAGCCCCCTCCGTATCTCCGTTTTCAGCTTCGCACCGGAGGAGTTACGGCACTATTAGCCGCAGCCCAACATCAGTTCCGTATGTTGCGTTGTTAACGCAACTCGGTCCCGTATGTTGCGCCGCCAACGTAAGTTCCGTATGATGCGCCGCCAACGCAACATACATTATTTTTCGTACTTTTGCCCCCTCAACTCAATCCCTAATATGAAACAAGAAATAAACCCCAAAGAGACCCCGCGCGCCTTCGCCTTCGAGATGTGGATGACCGCACCGATGCCGATGGTGACGCTGGTGAAGACGATGAACGTGAGCAAACTGCTGAGAACCAGCTGGAAGAGCGGCATCAAGTTCAACACGCTGATGTGTTGGTGCATTGGGAAGACCGCCAGCCGGACCGAGGAACTGCACCTGCTGCCCGAGGACGGCAAGCTGTTCCGCTACGACCAGATCGCCGTCAACGTGGTGGTGCGCAACCGCAAGGGCGGCATCAACTCCTGCGATATCCCCTTCTCCGACGACCTGCAGCAGTTCAACCGCGACTACGCGGCGCTGACCACCAAAGTGGCGGAGGAGTGCGAAAGTAGCTTCCTTGACGGCTACATGATTGTCGGCACCTCCGCGATGATCCAGACCGAGCTCGACTGCGTGGTGAACCAATACACCGACAAGTTCCTCAACCCGATGGTGATGTGGGGCAAGTACCGCAAAGAATGGTTCAAGACCAAACTGCCGGTCTCGTTCCAGTTCCACCACGTGCAGATGGACGGTGGGGATGGGGCTCGCTTTCTCGAGGCATTGCAGAAAACCATCGAAACAGTATGAGTCCTGCTTGGCGTTCATCCTCTTTGCCATCGACCGGAAGAACCTCCTGGCAATTCTCTTCGCCACAGCATTTGCCGTGTGCCATCTGGTGTTTGCGGTCGCGAATTTTATAGTCAAATGAAGCACCTCCCAAACTTCATAACAGCCTTTCGGTTCCTTGGCGCTTTCGGTCTCCTCTTTTCCGATGTGGGAAGTGTCACCTTTTGGGTAATCTATTTCGCCTGCGGACTGAGCGATATGGTAGATGGTTTCTTGGCAAGGAAACTCCACTGCGAAAGCAAAACAGGAGCGCTGTTAGATAGTCTTGCAGATTTGGCGTTTGCGGTCGGTTGCTGCATAAAGCTGATCCCTGTCTTGGCACTTCCCCATTGGCTTTGGTTCTGGGGCGCGGTGATTGTCGTCATCAAAGTCATCAACCAGATTTCCGCCATAGTGATGTACAAGAAATGTCGTTTCCCGCACACCATCGCCAACAAAGCGGCCGGTCTTCTGCTATTCGTCGGAGTTCCATTGACCCTGTTTCTGGAATCCATCGTGCCAATGGTCATCATAGCCGTTGTCGCGACCTTTGCCGCCGTTCAGGAGGGACATTTCATAAGAACAAGGGCGGTGTGATGTGGATCGGCGGTATGCAATATTTTTCGGTAAAGCGATACGAGAAAAAAGAATATTTTTGCACCCCAAAACACCCTGTTATAACAGATTATAACAACCTTAGCAGAAAAATAAAAAGTCGCAGATCGTGCTGGAATGGTGGGATTTGGATTTCAAAACATAAAGAAGGAGTTACAAAAGCCAATGGCTCGTTGGCCAAATTCGTCACCAAGCTGGTGACCAATTAGAAGTTATTGAAATAAGCCAGCAAGTTGCTGGCCAAATTGAAACTCTGAAGAAAGGCCACCAAGCTGGTGGCCAATTAGGTCCCCCCTCGGCGTCTCCACCTACCAGCTTGAGCAGGTGGTCGAGCGCACGGTGAGAGAGTTGGAGCAAAAGAAGAGAGAATCAGGGGCTGCTGAGCGTGCTGGAAGCACGCAATTCTAATAACCCCACACTAAGGCCGACAGGCCGCAGTGTGGGGTGGAATGCGCGGCGGAAGTCTGCGTGCCAGAGGCACGCCACTACTCGACTCGCTAATAGTAGCGTGTTTTCAACACGCCATCGACGTGCTGCCGCCGCCGTCACCCCACACTGCGCTCCACTTCGTTACGCTGATGTGGGGTTATTAAGATATCGTGCCTCCGGCACGCAAAGTCCATTTTCCACTTTCTTTAGCATAAAGAAACGCACCCGTAATATTGCAGCTGTATTTATACAGTGATGATAATGAGAAAAAAATCCGGAAATTAATTTGAGCGTCGAATTCATCATTACGATCTGGCGCGATAAGGATACGACTAATATTGGAACTTCCGGCAACAATATTGCAACTGACCTTTTGGTGGATGAATATTTTTTCATCATTCCCTGCCTGTTTTAATTAAAAGTTTATCTTTGCACCGTGAATAGAAAGATTGATATGTCTGATAAAACACGATACTTTCGTCACTTTAAGGGTGGCATATACAAGGTTCTGGTCATTGGTCAGGACAGTGAATCGTTGGCGTTAGTTGTTGTATATCAGGCTCTATATGGCGATCATAAGGTTTGGGTTCGTCCCAAAGAGATGTTTGATGGTTTTGTGGAGAAAGAAGGTCGAATAATAAAGCGTTTCACGGAAATAACGGAAGAAGAAGCTTATGAGAAAGTTTGAAAACCTACAATATGGTGATGAAGCTGTTATCAAAGCTTCTCTTGATGCTTTGGCAGACAAGAACACCAATGTGAACGATTACCGAGAATCGTTTCGTACGCTTGGTGTAGAATTGGGCAAGGTCTTGGCGTCTGAATATCGAATGGCCTTAGCCGATCAAACCATGTTGGTATGTGCCTCTGAAGACGCCGACTGGTTGGCGGCAGGGGTGGAATCGGGATTTGGCAAAGGAGAATTGAAGAAATCGGTTTATTGGAATTCTCGTGAGGTGATCCACACCAATGAGGACGGATCCAAAGTGGAAATATCGCCCATAGAGAAGGCATACGAAGAGCCTATAGACGATTGCCGGTTGTTGGTGGTTGTCAAATCCATTATCAGCACTTCCTGCGTGGTTAAGACGCAATTAACCAGGCTGATAGGGAACACAACACCTGATCAGATAGCCATTCTTGCTCCGGTGATGTACAAAGATGGCGTGCCAAATCTGATGCGTGAATTTCCGGAAGAGATCAGCAGCAAATTTCATTTCATCACATTTGCCGTTGATGACGAACGCGAAGGCAGCAAAGTGATACCCGGAATCGGAGGTATGGTTTACCCCCGTTTGGGACTTGGTGATATGGAAACAAAGAATCGATACATCCCGGAAATGGTGCTTAGGAAGATGTAACAATTAGCAGAGCCACCATAATCATGACGGTTCTGCTGATTTCGCGCAAATAGGTTTCGTGGATTATTCGTATTTTTGCAACCGTTTTAGGAGAGGAGGAATCCCTGCCGCAGGAAAGCCGTCTGAAAAGCTGAAACTAGATGTCCTGAGATAGACTTGAGTGCCGAGTTCATCACCTCGATTTGGCGTGATAATGATGCAACTAATATTGGTACTAATGATGCAGCTAATGGTGCAACTAATAGTGGTGCTAACGATCTGACAATCAATACTAATAGTACCACTAATGTTGGAACTAATATTGGAACTAATATTGGAACTTCCGGAAACAGTGTTGCAACTGACCATTTGACGGAGAACAAGCGAATAGTGGATAGAATAGTAAAAAAGAAAGTCAAGCCAAGAATGACAAAAGAGCAGTTGCGGGAGTGCATCATCGAAGCGTGTGTCGTAGATCATTCAATTGATGAATTGGCTACGCTTTTGAAAAAAAGAGTCCAGACTATCTGCAAAATTTCGTGATTCCTGATTTGGTCGCCGACGGAACACTCTTACGCACCAAACCGAGTCATAGTCCAGGTCAGACATACATGACAAATCCGAAACTTGACAAATAGGATTGAAGGGTTGTTGGTGCGAAAATAGGGTGCGCGAGAAAGTAGTTTTGAAACAAAACACGTTACAAAACAGAAAAAAGAGAGTTCAGTCTATGTCCATCAATAATTAGATCTTAACAAAGTACCCCATTTCTGTCAATGCTCCGAATAGTCATCTGCTTTATGTCCAAATTGGATGTCCACAGCATTGTCATCGATGCGAACTTCGTACTTGTAGTTGGAGTCTCCATAGACATTCGCCAACTGATGGGAAGTGACAAATGTGTTACGGTCTATCCAATTGGAGTCATCGAACATTCTCTTCTCCAATTCGGTGGAGTGAATTAGTGATGTTTCATTCTTCAACTCCGTTGTGGCATAATTGACAAGCCCACCCAATTTTTTGAGATTCTTGAATCCGTACGTTTCTGTATCAGGCATCAAGATGAACAGACAGTCTCGCGCACGGCTGATTGCCACATTGACAATGTTCTGCCTGTTCACGAAAGACTTGGATGCATATTTTTCGCTGCCTATTCCGACAGGAGGGTTGAAGACTGCCACAACTACATCACATTCATCGCCTTGGAAGCCATGAATCGTTCCGACACTTATCTCAACGTTCTCTCGCGCATTGGTGCGCTGTTCGATGAGTTTGTTTATGAACTGCGCTTGCGAGGCGTAGGGGCAAATGACACCTATCTTAAGACTGTGTTCAGAATCATAGTTTCTTTCTATGTATTCAACGAACTCGACTGTGAATAGAGCAGAATAAATCTGGACGGGTGAGGCTGAGAGTTTCCTCAAACCATACATTGTGTCATATTTGTCAACCTTGAATCCGATGACATTAATAGGCTTGAACACATTTCCATCCACACTCAGTCTTTGTTGAATGTCTTCCGATCTGTTGTGAGACAGACAGCCCTCGTAGGAGAATGCGCTGAATAGTTCTCCGATGGCGGGAATTGAACGGTACTGCGTTCCAAGCAATGTTATGTCGAACTGATATGGCTCGGTTGTAGGGTTCCTAAATGAACGGAGATTGACCATCTTATAGAGGTTTTCATCTTTCCACATCTGTTCTCTGACGATTGGCTCTATCTGGAATGGATCACCCGAAATGATTATTTTTGCATTGGGGAAAGCATAGATTGCATATGTTGACTGGAATAGAGGTATCATGGATGCCTCATCAATATAGATGTAATCCCAGTCAATTTCCGTAAGTCTCTTGTCTGTGAACCCATCGAAGGACAGTCGTGTAATGGTTGAAATCAAGCAGCACTTGTCGTTGTTGTAGAAGTTGAAATCCCTGTCTACCACCAGTCCGTCCTCTTCGATGGTGGTGTCGCCCGTGGCAACAAACCTTCCAATAATCGAGGTCAACAGGTTGTCGGTATACTTTGGGTCATCCATTATTTTCCTCATAAGGACGTCGCAGGCTTTGTTGGTTGGAGCCAGCACTAGAATACGACACTCTTTTTCATCGCCATTGAGCAGATCGATAATCTCGTTCTTGATCATTGTCGTTTTTCCAGTGCCAGGAGGCCCGAAGATAAACCTCAAGTCTTTGGGAAGATGAATTTTCATATCATACTCATCGTCAAATTGGAGAGTGCGGAATGCCGATTTCCATTTGCTCAACAGATCTATCGGATTATTGGTGTTTATGGAAGCCTTCGTGCATTTGTTCCAATCTATCTTTCTTACATTCGTCAACTCATAGGATTTCACTCTGACTCTTAATGTGAAATCCTTGACGCTCACCACATCGAATTTGAGTTTTGCCTCATCCATATTGCTGAACTCGAAATTTACCTCCAGATACTCCATTTCCTCAAGTTCAAGGGGAATGGGTCTGGAGGGTTGCTTCAGGACAAGAATGTTATCCGCAACGGTGTCATTCTCAACCTTTGAAAAGTTTATCGACAAAGACTTGCCTTTTATGGTATCCACATTTTCCGGATCCTCATTGACAATTCCGTATTCGAGTTCGAGGAGGTCGGCAAACCACTTGTATGAGTATTTAGGGATTGAGGCAAGTTCGTCGCGAATCTCAATCATTTTTATTTCTCGCATGTTTTCCACTTCCTGACGCTTCATAATTTCATCAACCGTCTTTGAGGTGGATGTGCCTGTACTGTCATTCATTGTTGAAACGGCCGTGGATTCTTTTGTCTCTGGCTCGTATGCATCGTCAATGTTGAATCCGAAGAAACCTTCAGAGGACAAGGTCTTTATTTCATCGCGCAGAAGGGGGGTGTCCTTTGTGCCGTTCAATGTTCCGCGTTCTCTACTTGATGTTTGTTCCTTTCGTTTCTTCTTTCTCATATAGTCAAGTGCCTCCTTTTGTTCTTCTTCTGTAAACTCTTCCTCAATCAGCTCTATGACTGATTTCGGCTTGACTATGTTTTGTATGGGGGTATAACTTTGCGGACTGAAAATCGTTGCCGGTTGGTGTTTTATCCCAAGACGAATGTAGAAACCATCAGACTTCTCGGTGAACCCGTTCACCAGCAATTCCTCCTTGGTCGTTTCTTTAAGCAATTTCTTCTCTCCGTTCTCCAAGACAATCCACTTATTGGATTTCAATAATTCAATAATCAGAGGATTGTTCTCTGTTTTCTGCACCCCAGATCTATTAGGATAAGACAATGTGAGATGCTCCTCCTTAAGAAGTTTCCAGAGCCAAACTGATATGTTGTGAGAAAAACGGTCGTTCTTAACGGCGTTTGCAAACCAATCAATAGAATAATAGACAACATGCCTCCTACAATTCCAATAACAAGAGGTGTTAATGTAACCACTATTATACTCAACTTTATAACGAATTTCCCTGGGAATATCCCAACTGGAAGTATGGTCATTTTTTATAACTGGAGTCTGTAGAACAAGTCTACTCAGAAAATCATGAACACTGCTCTTTTCGTCATCCGTCTTGGATATTGCCTCATAGAATTCATAGTCGACAAAAGGGACGTCCGATTGACAGAAATAACCCCTCAATTCGGGGGTGTCATCATAAAGTTTTGATGGGTTGTAGTATGACGTATCATCTCCAAGTCCTCTCAACCTAATTTTTGCTTTGACCTCTGAGATGTACTTGTCCATTCTGCTTGAAATGACCTCGTTCCTGTATTCTGCCAATATACGCAAGTCGTCTCGAAGCACATCATCACTGATTGACAACTCTTCAGGCTCGTATCTGGGGTAAATCGCATTTTCAATGTAATCACTTACTCCAATGTCTTTGATGCCTAATTCTTCAAGGAAATGACGAGTCTTAGGATCTGCTGCATACTGTGTAGCGACAAAATTCAAAGAATTATCTCTGATTGTTTTCTCAAAAAACACGTTTGATTCGTAATAATACTTGTCATTTTTGTATGGTGCAACCCATTCTCCCTTTGTCGTATAGACGATTGGGGCAAAGCGAAATGGACGTTTGTGTATCTTAACATAACGTTGGGCAGTCTGCGAATAATCGTACTCAAAAGGCTTCTCATCGGGATCCTCTGTTTTCCATTGTTTTATCGCTGCTGAAGCGAGAAATAAGTAAAACTTTTTCACCCATTCAAAGTCCTGGGCTATCATAAAAGCAGCAGTTATCTGCGAGGCAAGGTTTTCGTTAGTATAATCTTTAACTGGAATATTGTCCTGAAATATTTTCCTGACCCAAGTCTGGTCTTCGTCCTTTATCTCCATAAGGAAGTCGCAGTTTTTTTCACCAGTTAGCATCTGCAGTTGTTCCTTTGAAAGCAGGCGCATCAATCTGACAGTAGTCATTAAGCAATTCTGCGGTAGCAAATATTCTTTACCTCGTGAAAACAACAAAGCAGTTTCTTCCATTTTTTCAACAATGGCATTGAAAAAGATTTCATTGTCTTGGGGGATAATATGGAACAAAGAGTCGTTCAAAATGAATGATTTGTCGGCCTTGCCGACATCCCTGAGTTTGACAAGCGCATCTGCACATAACATGGCCAATTCCTTCTTGAGATATTTGTTTACCGCACCATCATCGCCGAAATCAATAAGATTTTGGCGGCTTTCAGTTAAGTAGAACGGGGCGTGTGTCATAAAACACAGGTTGAAAGTTTCTTTAGTGGGAAAGAAACAGAAAACCTTGCCATTCTTGTTGCTTACATCGATCTGTTTTTTGTCGTCAGTTAGACGAAATCCGACTGAAATGTATTGGTTGACATTTTCAATTTTTATATTTCTCGTGAAAAGCCATATATATTTTATTGAATCGCAATTGTTCAATTCTAACAATTCAGATTTTATCTCACCGTCCGTTTCACTCAATACTCTTTTTGAATAAGTGTTCTTTGATTCCTCTTCAGCCAAAAGAATCTCAATTTCTTTGAGATTGTGCAAAAACAAGATGGGGTCGTCAAGGTTCAGAAGTTTTTCTTTTATCTCTGCAAAGTTCCTCTCTGGATTTTTGAATGGAAGATAAAACAACGTCTCCCCTTCTTGCCTGTTGCTATGATCTACCGACAAAGGAAACGGAATTATGAAGTTCTCTATGGCAAATCTGAACTTATCGTCATATATTTCTGGACGCTCCGTATAGCTGAAAACGGATTTAAATCCCACCCCGAATTTTCCGATTTTATTTGTTCCTTCGGATTCGCTTTTTGTTGACGCACCTGCTCCAACTATAGCATTGATATGTCCATCGACTTTTTCTGTGGGATCGTCTGGCTCTTTTGAGATGGAGAAATGTATTGTTCCGTTATGGGCAAAGACCATCCCTTCCTTTTTCAACTCCACTCGCACTTTTGTTGCACAAGCATCATCTGCGTTTTGTAGAAGCTCATATATGAAATGTGCAGATTCAGGATACTTTTCTATTATTGACTTCCAAATGCCTGGATAAAATTTCAGTACTTCATAGTGCCGACGTTTTCTTTCGATCAAATCATTGAATAACTTCTGTTCATTATCGGTCAGTTGTTCCATATTTCACTTAATGATTTCATTTAAAACTTTACTACATCATGTATTCTGCAAAAAATAGCCGAAAGGCTTTAGTACATGACAAAATTCTCAAATCATCGTTATCTTCTTGTTTTTTTAGGAAGTTATCGACATACGCACGGCAAGTGACCATTTTAGTTGTCTCTCGCAAAAATGACAGGCAATCAATATTTTAGAATCGACAGAACACATCTTCTTACCAAGAAATACAATCACGGCTGCAAAAGTAATGAAATTATTGACGCTATCAACGGTTTTGCTCTAAAAAGATTGTTTGGCGCTTTTCTTCCTAACAACAGGCAAAGGGAACAACTCACTTTCGCATTGCTAAAATGAAAAACGATGTTGAAATCAATCCTTATTTTTCACGATAGTAGAAAGACAATGGAATCTTGGTCTAAAGTGTTGCAAGTATCTATGGGGCTGGCTCGCTCAAGACAGCATCGAGACTCAACTTTGCAAGCCTTGCAACTCCCTCCCTCAACCCCCGAAATATCGTATTTTTGCGCCGGTTAATAATTGTAAGTAAGAGTGCTCATATTATGAATGATACACTACCAAAAGAAGTCCATCATCAGAAGGCGTTGTTCAGCCGGGAGCTGCCTTTTAAGCCTCAATATGGCATGATGCTGTATGTCGAGGCGGGCGCGAATGAAGAGATCGACGGGTACTTTCACAAGAATATGGAGAAGGCTGTCAACATTCTGGGCAAATCGTTCACCTATTTGCCCGCGATGCTGGACAAGCTAGCGCAGATTGTTGAGTACAACTGGCCGGAGACCGACTCCGCTTGGATAGAGAAGGCGAACTGCCCGACCCCAAACTGAGCACGCTTCGCATCTCCAAGGATTACGGCATCTTCCTACCCGACTACAACAATATGGAGATCGCCTTGCCAACACTCTCCAAGGTGGTCTATTTCTTCTACCTGCGCCATCCCAAAGGGTTGCGGTTCAAAGAGTTGGTGGACTATCGCGAGGAGTTGTTGCAGATTTACTACCGTATATCGAACCGTTACGACGCGGCTAAAATGGAGCAAAGCATCGACGATCTTGTCGATTCCACAGGCAATTCCATCAATGAAAAGTGCAGCCGCATCCGCGCCGCCTTTGTGAGCCGGTTCAGCGATGATCTTGCCAAGAACTACTACATCACGGGATCTTCCGGTCAGGCAAAATACATCCCCCTCGACCGCAGTTTGGTGATGGACGAGGCGGGGATAACAAACAAGCTATAACACAGTGGTGCCGAAAATTGTACAATTTACCATAAAACTGAAAAGCCAACAGGATAAAATAGGCATAACGTATATGAACGATCTACTAACTTTTAATGCTGTTTCTGCATGGACAGCTTTTGGAGCTCAAGATTACTCTGGTTTAGAACGACATGGAAACCAAATATACAACTATTTCGTTCACAATCCAGGTGAACTCCTTAAGTTAGATAAACCTCTTTTAATCGGAAAGGTTTTCCAAGTATGTCTCGGTTTTCAAGAGCCAGACGAGGATATACAAGAGGTTCGGGCAGAAAATGCATTTCTGTGCTTTTCCCAAGCTTTAGAATCCAACAAGACAAATGTTCATGACGAAGCTTCTGCAAGACTAATGATGCTTTTAATTCGAGACCAGAAGCATTTGATTAGTAAGGTGGGGCAGGCGTGTCGAAACGAGCATGCAAATCCGTATGGTTTTTTGGATATGTTTGATGATGGTCTACCGATGGATATGCCTATGGCAACAAACACAAAGATGCTTTTTACCGCATACTATATTTATGATGGTATTCTTGACAAAACAAATGTCAGTGGCGAATTTGTAAATGTAGGAGAAAGGAGTGCGTATGAGAATGTCAAAAGACATATTATTGACAACTGTGATCAGTTAAGCAGCACAGCGTCAGAAAGAAAGATAGAACTTGGCGGTATCGTTTTTAATAAGATATGTGACAGACTTCGTAAAGATATCTCGCTGTATTCAGACAGTATGTAACAATCCGCAATAAGTAAACTTCTTTGTGCTGACGTTCCTTTGGACCGGCTTCGTGGCAGCAGCATTATATTTAGTCATCGATTGATTGGACTGGAGTATCGTTTCTTCGCAAAACAGGAGAAAAAGACGGGCGGTTGTTGTGCTTTTCCCGGCCACAGCAGGCCGCTGCGGCCGAAGCCAATTCCCCTTCTGTTTTAGAAGGGGAATTTCCCCCGCTCCGGCACCGCAGTGCCGAAGATGGTAATAAAAGCCTACGGGAGTCCCGATATTTCCGTGCTGCAACATTGGGTACGCGCCACTAAGTAAAGCACGCAGACAACTTAAAAACAAACAAACGAAACTTGGATTCAACAAAAACCACCCCATCATGAAACTAAACCACCTCATGGCCCTACCCCTCGACACCGAGAGCGAAACCGTTGCTACGGGCTTCCAACATCTTGACCACCTTACCGGCGGACTGCGAACAGGGCAAATATGCACCGTTGCCGCACGACCGGGGATGGGCAAAACGTCCTTCGCCGTGTCCCTTCTGCGCAATATCGGTGTGGTTCAGAAAGTGCCCACGGCGTATTTGTCCCTCGATCTGACCGAGCTGGAAATCGTGAGAAGACTTAAGGCCTCTATAACCGGCAGTTGGGAAACCGTGCCTTGCAATGAGATAACGCCACTCGTGGATGTTATCGATGCAATGGAAAAGATAAGGTTTCACATGGAAAAAGGTCGGGATGTGGAACAGGAAGCCGTGCAAATGATGAAAGAAGCCCCTGTCTGGATAGAACACAACTTGGAAGTAGGTGTGGATGAGATTGTCAGTCGTATGGAGCGGCTACATCAAGAGAACCAGGTGCGGGTCGTGATTATGGACAGCTTGCGTTCGATCCTAAGTGCCTGCAGGACAGAGCAGGTGCGGGCACTCCAGAAACTATATCAAGTCGCAGACCGACTGCATCTGGCGGTGGTGCTTACTTCCGGCTTGAGCCTTTCGGTAGAGACCCGGGGAGGCTCCAAACGTCCATGTTTAAGCGATTTAAGGGATTGGTATCAGCTTGAGTGTTTTTCTTCGATGGTAATGTTCGTTTATCGCCCGGAGTATTATTATCTTGATACATTTGAAGACAATTCCCCCTCGGAAGAGATGGCCGACATTATGGTGGAAAAGAACGACTTTGGCGATACCGGTTTTGTGCGTATGCACTTTGACAATCATGTCAGCTTCAGGGAAATTTCATACGAAGACAATGATAAATCCACACATCTGTGAACTTGTTTTGAAAAATTCCGGGAAGTTACTGATATATGTAAATAAAAACCCCAAAGAACAATGAATCAAAGAAACTTTACCAAATTCGCAATTATTCTCCTTTGCATCGCCGCATTCTCTGCTTGCACCACATCCCAAAAGACCGATGAAGAAAACCAGCAAGTCCGCTGGCCGGATTTCCTGCGGGATTGGGCGGCGGATTATGAAATCAACGACAACCAACGGCTCTCGCTTATCAATTTGATAGATTCCGTCTATTATTTTCTGGAAGATAGCACCCAATCTGTCGAAGCCCATTCGGATCAGGTGTGCCGAATGATAGACCGAATGGCTGATGTCATAGCCAATGACTCCGTGTTTGAATTTACCCTGATGATGCGGGCTACGGCCGACAACTTTATGGCACAAACGCCAAGGGATGAACGGATTCTACAATGCGATTGTTCAAGCGAGTCGATCAGTCGCCTAATGGATTGGCAAACCGTGTACTCGACAGATGTGGAACTTATGTGCTACACGATTACCCCTGACCCCTGGCAAACCCCGTGGCACTTTGCCAATATGATTCTTACCATGGAAAAGGATGATGAAGAGCCTCTTGCCAGTTTCGTCATTACCAACTACGAGAATTTCCAAATGGACAGTGTTCAAATCGCTTTCTATGACAGCACATACACTTTGGTGGATGTTGTATATGAAAATGAGATATATGCCGATTCTTCAAATGCGGCTGGAGGCGTTAAGACTTTACTCTTGCCTTACAAGTATCTGATTCGAATTTTGTCGCATTCAACAAGTGTGGATGTTGCATACAAAACAACTGAAGGATGGTATTCTATGCGAGGTTTTCCGCAAAGGAATTTCAAAAAGAATTTGAATGATTGTCCCCGGTTGAAGAAAACTTCAGATCAAATTACGCGGTAGTTAACTTCATCAAATGAACAGGGTTTCAAGCGTACATCCGAGTGCGCGGGACAAGGCAAAAACCGTCTGTACTTCGGCTTTCCGAATGTCCTGGTCCCCTTGCTCGTAGGCTTGGATCATACGCAACGAAACACCGGAGATTTCCGACAGCTGCTTTTGCGTAATTCGTTGCAGCTTTCTTATGGTTTTCAGCACATTATGGCGCTCTTTCAAATGTCGTTTCATAATGGCGGCAGCTGTGGCCACGAATTTCGAGAGATCCGCTTCGTGCAAGGTGGGGTAAAGCGAAAGTACTGTGTTGATGTCCAATCCGTTACGCTGAATGAATGAGAACGAGTAGGATGATTGCCATTGGTAATAGGCCAACGCCCATCCTGCCCAGTATTCGGGCGTGCGTTCAAATAGGCTGAATTCAGCATCGGGGATCCGAATGTCGGATGATCGCGTCAGTACTTTTCTCATCAGTTCCATCCCTGACAACCCGGAAACATAGCGAGGATTGCCAGTCTCCATTTGTGCGGCGATTCCGCTGGAGAGGAACATCTCGTAATAGGCGTTCAGATCGCAATGTGCGACACGGACAGCACAATCGAGCATCGTGCCCAAGTTGTGCATGGCATCCTCAAGGTAGAGTTGATTATAGGCGGGGGTCATCATTGTTCCAGTTTTGTCTCAGAATATCAATCATGTAAATGGCATCAGAGGCGGTGGCCGTTGATTTTTGGGTTTGGAAGTTCTCGCGTGCTCGCCGGTCGCGCGCCATTCGCCTGGGATAATATTGGCTGCTATCCACCGGAATGCTTTCAATAAAATGCAATTGCGCGAAGGCCCTTTCTGATTTCAACACCACTTGCTCACCCAAATTCCCTAACATCATCGCCTTGCGCAACTGCTCCAGCGAAATGGTGTTGTTCAGGAAAGCGTTCGCAAATGCGAAATAGGAGTCGTCGGCCCGGTAGCCGACAATCAAGTCGTATGGCTCATAATCAGGCAGAAAATGATTCAACAAGTAGTCTTTTGCATCCGATGGCAATCCTTGCGACAGCACAAAAGTCCTGTTTTTCAGCAAAATCGAAAGCCAATTCAGAATATGATAGGGCTTTGTGTTCAATCGAAGAATCTGCAACCCATCAAGGATAAGTTCATAATGGTTGGCAAAACCATCGCTCTTTTCGGTGCTGGCCCATTCTTTTGCAAGTTCCAGGTTTTCAGTACAATAAAATCCCAGCCCATAATCATTCTTCGGGTTTCCAATGCCGAGTTCAGGTCGCTCAACCACCTTCGTCGATCCGTGATATAATGTCAGATTATCCATAAAACTATCGTTATAACGAGAGTTTGCAAAAGTACATTTTTTTTGATATGGGAGTCCAATAAAAAAGAATATTTTTGCACCCCAAAACATCCTACTATGACCGAATTTAACAACCTCAAAGGTCTCCGCCACAGCGAGCAGCTGGTGGTGGAGCACAAAGACACCGCCGAGGTCTATGGCTCCGGCGCATTGGAGGTGTTCGCCACCCCCGCGATGATCGCCCTGATGGAGAAAACCTGCCTGATGGCCGTGTGCGACAAAATCGGCGAAGGCAACACCACCGTCGGTATTGCCGTCAATATCAAGCACCTGAAAGCCAGTCCCGTGGGCGCGACCATCCGTTGCGAGGCCGAACTCATCGAAGTCGATCGTCGCCGTCTGGTTTTTTCCGTGAAGTGCTTTGAAGGCGAAACGCTCGTTGGCGAAGGTGTCCACGAACGGTTCGTGGTGGAGAGCGCGAAGTTCATGGCGAAATTCTGAAAAGTATGAACCAGCTAAAACGTTTGTTTACAGCGATTTTTGCGGTTGCGGTGTTCCTGGTTGTCGCGGCCTCCTGCTGTATGGCGCAGAACACCTCTTCCGCCCATGTTCTCGGCCACTACACCTACCAGCACGCCTTTGACTATGACCTCGATGGAGCCCACCTTGATGTACACGAGACCGGCACGATGGACTTTTACCCTGACGGTACCGCCCTCGACTCTGCCCGGCAAGTCTATACCGCCACCCTTCAGGATGGCACGACAGTGACGTATGTATTCAACTACGTCAGTCCCAGCAAGTGGCGTTTGGAGGGTGAGGATTTCTACTTCGCAGGCATTAAAGAAACCTTCCGAATGGAGGTGGTTGAAGGCGACAAAGAGAACGAACTGGCTCAGGAAATCATCAAGGTCGTCAGCGGCAGCATCGACTACGAATACAAATTCCACCTTGACGCACTGACGGAGAAGAAACTGCAGTGGAGCTTCACCTACCGCGACGGCCACAGCGACACGTGGGAGTTCTATCGAGTCAAGTAGTGACTTTTTCCGCTAAATGAAAATCTTTCCCTGTATTTTTACTACTTTTGCCGCCGGAAAATTCTAAACAAAAACAAATATGAAAAACATTGTCATTCTGCTGTCTTTGAGCATTTTATTCTTCGGATGCACAAAAGATTGGGGTACTCCTGCCACCAAAAACTATCCTATCAACGGGGCATACACGAAACTTGACGTGAGTAACGCTTTTGATGTAACCGTCAGCGACCAAGTGACCGATGTGGTCGTCACGGTGGGCGAGCTTGCGCACGACAGGGTGGTGGTGAAAGTCGTTGACGGCGAATTGCAAATCGGATTTAAGCCGAACACAAACTATAGCGGAAAGGCGAAGGCGGTCATCCCGGCAGCCGTTCTTCGTAAACTGGACCTTAGCGGGGCCTCTTCGTTCACGGGCGACCTTAGAGGTGACGAAGTGGACATTGAACTCTCCGGCGCGTCAACCTATCGGGGCACTGTTGAGGCCACTGAACTGGACATTGACCTTTCGGGGGCTTCGGATGCCATTTTAAGCGGTGCCTGCCAGACCAAAATGGAGATAGACCTGAGCGGGGCCAGCACTTTGAAAGCAGCTGACCTTTCGGCCATGTCGGTGTATGGGAAGATGAGTGGCGCCAGCGATGCCGATGTCACGGTCTGCTCTGCTCTGAATGTGGAACTCAGCGGTGCCAGCACGCTCACGTACGGGACCTCTTCAGAGGATTGTCATCCCGTTGTCAACTGCAGCACCTCTGGCGCGTCAACCGTCCAGCCACGCCCTTAGCAAAACAGCTGTATTGTTATAGACCTATGGACTTCCACCTTTACGGCATTCCAGAAAAACCGACCCTCCTGCTGCTTCCCGGTTTGGGAGTCTCGCACGAGATTTTCCTTCCGTTGGTGGAGTTGCTGAAGGAGGATTTCCGCATTGTCACGGCAGATATTGACGGATTTCTGCTCGGCAAACCCTCCCGTTTCACCTCCGTTGATGACCAAGCGGCGCAGGCCATCCGCTATGTGCAGGAGAACCTCGGTGGGCGGTTGGATGTCGCCTACGGACTCTCGTTGGGCGGGAAAATCCTCTCGCGGATGCTGGAACGCGACGAAATTGTGATCGACCACGCTATTATGGACGCCGCGCCGCTGTTGCCGCTACCCAAGTGGACGGTGGGACCGCTTCGCTACTACCAAGCCCTCAACGTGTGGAGCTGCTACCACTGGACCGGATTCTGGCGGTGGCTGTTCCACTCGCACTACTTAGACGTGCTGTTGGACGAGGTGAAGAAAGTTTTTCCGTCGGACAAAACGCGCGCTGTGTTAGAAGGTTACAAATCGGTATATACTAATAAGTTGGAATCTATCCACGGGGCTGACATCCACTACTGGCACGGCACCAAGGAGGCCTTCGTCGCGAAGCCGCAGGTCAAACACTTGCTCTCGCTATGTCCGGAAGCGCACGTGGAGGTTTTTCCGAAGATGAACCACGGCCAGCTATTGGTGGACCAACCGGAAGAGGTGGCGCAGAGGATCGTTTCTATTGCGAAACCTCTTTCTTCAACTGCCTGTTCGTAATGCGCCATATTCTGTGCTTACAGAGCCTCTTCCCGAAGCTTTACTATACCAAAAGACGTCAAGATTTTAGTAATCAGCTGCTTTTTAGCTTAATATATTCTATTCTGTGAACTATTGCCAAGTAGCTGTTGGGGTAAATTTTTCACTTTATCCAGCGGACACACTATCTGCGCTTTCAAATAATAGGGTTCCCGTTGCTGCAACGTCTTGTGCACATACACCCGTAATTCTTCTTCATTAAGATGATTTGTCAGCGGACGTTTTTTCTTCGAATGCAAAAGATGGTCAACTATCTCGTTTTCATCAAGTTGCAAATAGACACTTTTGGATTGGGCGTTGATCAGGGCCATAGCATCCCCATGACAGGGGGTACCGCCCCCCACCGCAATCACAGCGTTTTCTGTGAAAAGTGCCTCTTGAAGGGCAGCATACTCCAATGTCCTGAAAGCCGATTCCCCATACCGTTGAAAAAGCAGGGGAATAGCCGTGTGGTACTTTTCTTCAATGTATAAGTCAAGGTCAACGAAGGTCATGTTCAGTTTGTCGGCGAGCCTTCTGCCGACGGTGCTTTTACCCGCACCCGAGAAACCGACAATGACGATGTTGTTCATGTGTGTTCGATGTGTTTTTAATCCGATGTGTTTAAATGTTAGGGGCGAATAATTATTCGCCCCTACATTCGGCATGTATTTTACATAACTGACATCATTTCCTTGATAAGGTTGTCGGCGCAGTCGGCGATATCGCTGATACGGGCGGGCAGCATATAGCAAGGCGTGGTGAAGACTTTATTCGCTTTGTCGGCACAAACCCCTTTTTGGACAGTGACTTCGTGCTTCGTTCCGAAGGATTCCACATTGCGGATAGTGCCGGGATCGCTGCCAACAGTGACCGTGACATCACCCAACACTTTGGCGATCATCACCGGTGCGATACAGAGGGCGCCGACAGGTTTTCCTGCCTTGTGGAAAGCACGGATCACCTCCGCCACATCTTCGCGCACGGTGCAAGACGCACCTTCGATAGCGTATGTAAAGAGATTCTTGGCGGAACCGTTTCCACCCGGGAAGACCACTGCGTCGAAATCCTCCACATGACATTGCTCAATAGGTTTCACGTTGCCACGTGCGATACGCGCCGCCTCCAACAACATGTTGCGCTTATCATCCATCGGCTGTCCCGTGACGTGATTCACCACATGATACTGCCAGTCATCTGGTGCAAATATCTGATATTCACCACCATTACGGTCAATAGCTAGTAATGTCATCACCGATTCATGGATTTCGCTGCCGTCCAACGTGCCGCAGCCGCACAATATCACCGCAAATTTTTTCATAATTATGATGTTTTTCGTTCTGAATTAATTAACCCGCAAAAGTAACATTTTTTAAAACACGTAGAGACGTTTCATGAAACGTCTCTACAGAAAGGGATACACTAATGGATATTGCTATTGTTCAGCCACTTCCTCACCAGCTTCCGCTTCAACGGGCTGTTCTGGCTCGTCCATACCATTGTAGAACTGACGGAAGGCCGCTCCCAATTCCCGGGACAAGCTGTTTATCATATCTATTTGAGAAGCAGCCATATCCTGAATCTTTTGGGCCGTTTGTTTATCGCCAATCAGATTGGCGATTTCCTGCAACTGGTGCATTTCCTGGAACGCACCGGCAATAGCCTGCTGATCCATATCGGCCTTGCGAAGCTGTGTGGAGATACTACCTTGTAACGATTTGGCATAATTCATGGCCACGTTGTCGAGTTTCATCTCCTTGTAGCGCTGGGCAAGACTATTATCAGGGTATTTGATGTTCTTCAACATATAATATAAGAACAAGAAGTCGTAGTGAATGTCACTGCTGCGATAGTTCAGTGTTCTCTCATCACAGCTGTTGTACCAGTTGAACAGCTCCACCTCGTCATCCCAGATCTTATTGGCCATTTCCATGCCTTTTTCGTTGGCGGTCTTTGAGCCGATTCTGAAGAAATCCTCCATATAGGTCATACAAGTATGCGTGTAACCATAAATGTAGGACATGACAGAGACGTACGGGAAATTGCAGTCTGGCAGGACCTCATTGCCATGCATCAGCACTTTGAGAGCCTTTTCGTTGTCACCTTCCGCTATCAGCTGTTCGGCAAGGCGGGCGTATAGTCTGCGCATCAGCGGAACCAGGCGGGTGTTGTCCTCGCTATGATACAGCTTCGGGTCGTTAAAGCCACCCCAAGCGTAAGGATAAGCTTCGTGACCGGTGGCGTTGGGGTTCTTGACAGCATCCAAACGGCTGTGATCGTCAAACACCTCCATCAAGTTGTGATAGAGCCGATCCGAATTGACGCGCCCGGTTTCACCATACGAACGGGTGGTGTTGCGAATGGGGACCAAACGATAGGCGAAACCTTCGAGCTGGAAGTATTCTTCCAAACCGAGATACGCCTCAGAGCCAGCCGTTGAAGCATAATAAATCGGGCGTTCCCAATTGTTGTTGGCCAAGATGTCCATCATCACGATATAGGCTTTCGTGAGCGGGTTCACCCCGTTGGTCTTCATGTTCCATCTCATACGATCGACGATAAGGGCAGAGTCTTTCTCAGCCACCGTACCGGTAGCCAGCACTTTTGCCTTATCCACCGGCAAGGAGAAACTGGCGGGAACAGGACGACCGTTGCTGCGGTAACCAGAGTTCTGATTCAGCAGGAAGATGCTCCGCTGGTTGTCAAATGCGGATGATTTGACATAATCCATGACGGCATTCAAATCAATGAATTGATTGTTGGCCGCTTCCAAATAGAGCACATCCCTGGTTCCGTCTTTATATTGATCCCATGTCATGGAAATCGGCAGCGGGTCAGATTCGTAAGCCTTGCGCTTCATCTGATCCACATACCAGCTGGTACTCAACAACATAAGGTTACAGACACGCACATCGGTACGATAACCTTCCACCTCTTGGGCATACCAAAGCGGGAAAGTGTCGTTGTCGCCGAGCGTAAACAAGATGGCATTAGGCTCGCACGAGTCAAGGTAGTTCTTCGCCACAGCTAAAGCAGTGTAGCGGTCGGAACGGTCGTGGTCGTGCCAGTTTTCCTTAGCCATGACGCAGGGCACTGCCCCAACGCACACCAGCGTGGTGAGCACTGCACCGATGGCCTGCACACTTTTGCTTTGCAATTTCTCGAAAAGACGGTAAATTCCTAACACGCCGAATCCTATCCACATGGCGAAGGCATAGAACGACGCTGCGAAAGCATAGTCACGCTCACGCGGCTGGAAGGCATACATGTTCAGGTAAATCGCAATAGCCAGACCCGTCATGACGAAAAGCATGAACACCACAAAAGAGTGCTTGCTGTCGTTTTTGGTTTGGAAAATCAAGCCGATAAGACCTAAAATCAACGGAAGCAAATAGTATTTGTTGTGTCCGGGACGTTCTATGGCCGCAGGCAGATTGTCCAGATTACCGACCATGGGGTTGTCGATAGCCCCAAACCCGGAAATCCAGTTGCCGTTCTGATAGTCACCATGTCCTTGGAGGTCGTTCTGACGACCAGAGAAGTTCCACATGAAATAGCGCCAGTACATGTAGCCGAGCTGGTAGGTGTGGAAGAACTTGATGTTCTGCTGCCATGTGGGCAGATTGCCACGCGCCAACTGACGACGATTATCTCTGTCAGACGGACTGTCGGTATTGTAGCGGTTGTTCAACCACTCGATATACTGAGACTGCTTTTCAGTCGACCACATACGCGGGAAGAACATACAGCCTTTGGGATCATATTGGTATTCAGTGTTTTTACGAGAATCTGAAATCTCATACCGTTTGGTCTTTTCGTTGCGGTAATAAATCGGATTTCCGTCTTTTTGACCTATGATTCTCGTATTGTAACTTTGACCATAAACCAATGGATTCGAGCCGTATTGCTCACGGTTGAGGTAAGAGAGCAAAGAGACGGCATCTTCCGGGCTGTTCTCGTCGATGGTCGGGTTGGCGTTGGAACGAATGACCAGCGTCATGAAGGTGGAATAACCAATGATGAGCATCATCAAAGAAAATGCGCTGATGGAAATCACCGGTTTGTTCCGCTTGTGTCCGTACCAAATACCCCATCCGATGATGGCGGCGATGAGCAGGAAGAAGAAAATCACGCCGGAGTTAAACGGCATGTGGAGCGTGTTGACAAAGAACAAATCAAACTTGCCGGAAAGGTTAACCACCTGCGGCACAATGCCCCAAAGGATGAATCCAAGCAATGCCACGGAAACGATGAGGGAAAGCAAAACACCCCACTCCGCTTTGGAAGTGAGAGCTCCGTGTTTGCCGCAAAGGATGAGCAGCGGTGTGGTGATAAACAGCCAAATCAGGATCATCCACAACGGGGAACAGAAAATCCCGAATGCAAAAGCCATAATGGCAAAAGCAAGAACGGCGCCCATACTGGTGGCCTTCGGAGAGATGCGGTAATAGATGATCAGACCGATGGCAGGCAAGGTCAGCAAGTTCAACAGGTGAACACCGATGGAAAGTCCTACCAGATAGGCAATTAACACTATCCAACGGTTGGGGTTGACATTGGCCTTCGGGGTTTCGTATTCCTCATCCCACTTCAAGATGCACCAGAACACCAAAGCGGTGAAAAATGAGGACATGGCATACACCTCACCTTCAACGGCAGAGAACCAGAAAGTATCTGAGAATGTATACGTTAAAGCTCCCACCAGGGCCGTTCCCAGCACGGCAATAAAGCGCGGGGTATTCAGCTCACCCCACTTGGCGACAAGCTTACGGGCAAGACGTACAATGCTGAAATAGAGCAACATAATAGTCATGCCGCTGCACACCGCCGACATGCAGTTGATGCAGTAAGCCATCTTGGTGACATCTCCGCCAGCAAACAGCGTGGCAATGCGACCGAGAATCTGGAACGTCGGAGCTCCAGGCGGGTGACCGATGAGCATTTTGGAGGTGGTGGCGATATATTCACCGCAGTCCCACCAAGAGACGGTGGGCTCGGCGGTCATGATATAGACGGCTGACGCCACTATACCGATGATCAAGCCGATCAGGTTGTTAATTCTTTTTTGGGTTTTGGTCATATTTTTTGGTGTTTGTATCTTAGATATGCATTATTTCGTCGCTGCTTTGAATTGTTGCAGGAAGCGGACGTCGTTCTCAAAGTAGAGGCGGATATCATTGGTGCGGTATTTGAGCATGGTCATGCGCTCGATGCCAAGGCCGAAAGCGAATCCACTGTATTTGGTGCTGTCGATGCCGCAGTTCTCCAGGACGTTGGGATCCACCATGCCGCAACCGAGGATCTCAACCCAACCGGTATGCTTGCAAAGGTTACAGCCCGCACCACCGCAGATATTGCAGGAGACATCCATTTCAGCAGAGGGTTCCGTGAACGGGAAGTAGGACGGACGCAAACGGATGCGCACCTCGTCGCCAAACATGCGCTGGGCGAAATAGAGCAGCGTCTGTTTCATATCGGCAAACGAAACGTTCTCAGCCACATACAGACCTTCCACTTGGTGGAAAATGCAGTGTGCACGGGAAGTGATGGCTTCGTTGCGGAACACGCGGCCGGGACAAATCACACGGATGGGCGGCTGCTGTTTCTCCATGGTGCGCACTTGCAAAGAAGAGGTGTGGGTGCGCAACAGCACATCGGGGTGCAACTCGATGAAGAAGGTGTCCTGCATATCGCGGGCAGGATGCTCCTCAGCGAAATTGAGAGCGGTGAACACATGCCAGTCATCCTCGATGTCAGGACCCTCAACAGCGGAAAAACCGATGTCTTCGAAAATCCGGCGCACTTCACCCATCATGATGGAGATGGGATGCATGGAGCCGACACCCTGCCGGGTTGCCGGACGGGTAATGTCCGGAAGCAGCGTTGCCTTGCGGTCGGTGGCCGCTTCCAGCCTGGATTTGAACTCGTTATAGTGGTTCTGTGCCATGTCCCGAAGGTCATTCACCAACTGCCCGAACTCCTTACGATTCTCTTGCGCCATATTCTTGAGTTCGCCGAACAGTGCTTGAATCTCGCTTTTTTTACTCAAAAATTGAAGGCGGAACTGCTCCAGATTCTCAGCGTTTTCAATTTGGAAACTTTCAATTTCCGCTCTTATTTCGTCTATGTTTTTCATATTTTTTGTGATCTGTGATCAGTGAATTGTGATTGTGGTGATTAGAAAATTTATGTTGTTTCATCGTTTGTTACCGTCTCTTCGTCGCATCGATCTTATCGCAGCATCGTCGCGCTGATGATCTTAATGTCTTCCAACGGTCTGTCGGCACCGTCTTTCTGTTGGGAAGCGATTTTGTCAACCACCTCCATGCCGTTGATCACCTCGCCGAACACCGTGTAGTCGCCATCAAGGAAGGGGGCGCCGCCGATGGTGGTGTAGGCCTGCACCTGCTCGGGGGAGAAGGTCTTGCCTGTACGTTGTGCGATCATGTTGAGCTTGTCATTGTCATATACCGTTCCGTCAACGATGTAGAACTGGCAACCGGAAGAGGCTTTCTGCGGGTTCACATTGTCGCCCATGCGAGCCGCGCACACCGCACCACGCTTGTGGAAATGTGCCGGGACAAATTCAGCAGGGATGGTGTAGCCCACATCGCCAGAACCGAGTCGTTGACCGGGTTTTGCCGTCTTGGAGTCTGGGTCACCCCCCTGAATCATAAAACCTTTGATAATCCGGTGGAAAAGCACACCATCGTAAAACTTGTCGTTCACCAACTTGTGGAAATTGTCTCTGTGTGCAGGCGTGTCGTCATACAAGGCGATAGTGATGTCGCCCAGTGTGGTTTTCAATAATACTTTCGTCATTTCTTGTGTATTGTTGTTTGGGGTTTTCTGTACTGCAGCTTCCTTTGCGTCAGCGCCGTCGGCTGTTTTCACTTTTTTAGGCGAAGAGCACGATATTAACGCTATGATACTCAGCGCAATACAATAAAAAATTGTCTTTTTCATAAAGAATTTCTCATTTTACAAACAAGCGGCAAAGATACGATTTTTTTGTTTATATCCCACCAGATGTAAGCTAACGGCAGGGCGACCGCACCAAAAACTCCACCATGACTTAGACTTAGGCCATTGACAAAGACATTGGCTGTTGGCTGTTAGCTCTTGGCTTTGGGATCCTAAATACGGATGTAGTCCGCCGACAAATATACAACAAAACCGACCGTTTGTCAAGGGTTTTGTGAATTTTTTTATTCTTGACAATCAATCAATTGTGATTAAATATTAACTATTTTGATTTGAGTAGTTAAAATTTGGATTGGGTTTTGGGGAAGAAACGGGGGGATTGCGTATGCGATACATCCCTACGACAATTTCCCCGTCAAGTATTCGAAATCCCCCAACGACAGCTGCTCCGCGCGTTTCGTGAACAGCGGCTCGGTTTCCACGAACGTTTTGTCAAACGGCAGCGACTGTAACGCGTTTCGGAGGGTCTTGCGGCGGTAGTTGAAGGCGGTTTTCACCACCGTGCGGAAGGTCTTCTCGTCACAGTTCAGTTTCTTGTCGAAGTTACGGGTGAGGCGGATGACGGCCGACTTCACCTGCGGCGGCGGCGTGAACTCATGCTCTCCGACGGTGAAGAGATATTCGGTGCCGTAATATGCTTGTAGCAAGACGCTTAGGATGCCGTACTGTTTGTTGCCCGCGTGGGCGCACACTCGCTCGGCCACCTCCTTCTGGAACATGCCCACGACCTCCACCACGGTCTCTTTCTCGTCCAACACCTTGAACAGAATCTGCGAGGAGATATTGTAGGGAAAATTGCCGACAATCACTTTCGGGCCATCATAAAACGAGGTCAGCGGATATTGCAGGAAATCGCCGTGAATCAGGTTGTCACCCAATTCCGGATAGTGAACTTGCAGATACTCAACGGATTCCTCGTCCAGCTCGATGACGGCGAACTGCGGAAACTCGCGTTGCAGGAGATACTGTGTCAACACGCCCATGCCCGGTCCGATCTCTATCACGTGCGCGTCAGGCGTGCGGATGGCGTCGGCGATATCCTGCGCGATCGCCTGGTTATTCAGAAAATGCTGTCCTAAACGTTTCTTTGCTCGTACCATTCTTTAATTCATAATTCATGATTCATAATTCATAATTAAAGGCACGGCAAAGATACACATTTTTGTAACCTTTTGGTTTTTTTGCATCTTTATGTAGAGACGTTTCATGAAACGTCTCTACAACGTCAATTTAATCTGTCTGTGTATATTCGTAATTTATGTACATTTGCACCCATAATAAAAGATGCCGTTATGTTCAAATATTTCAAAGAAAAAAAGCAGAAATTGCTCCGATTCCTGTTCGGATCGTTTTCTTTCACCGCGCTGATGTTCGCGTTTCAAGCTTGTTACGGAATGCCTGGGAATCAGATGGAAGCCTTTATTAACGGTAGAGTATCCGATGTGGAAACCAATGAACCTGTCGAAGGACTGCTGGTTTTATCCGAAGAGGTCAGTTTTGTAGATACCACAGACCATAATGGGGTTTTCTCTGCTACGGAGAAACGCTATCTGTATGACATGGAAGAATTCCGTTTTACCGTCACGGATATTGACAGTACGGAGCATGGGCTGTACGAAACCTTGGATACCATGGTTTATGGTTATGATTTAACTCGTCCACTGCAATTTAAAGTCAAGAAAGTTTCTGACGCTCAATAAAATGAGTGCTTTCAAACGTTTTTTGTTCCGTGTGTTTCGCAAGAATGAAACGGAAATACACGAATTGAACTATCTGTTTTGGGAATGCACGTGGCGGTGCAATCTTTCGTGCCGCCATTGCGGGTCGGATTGCAAATCGGAGACCCGTGTGGCGGACATGCCGTTCGCCGATTTCCTCCGCGCCATCGAGCCCTTGGAACATCGCTATCCCCGCGACACCGTCATCATCGCCATCACCGGCGGGGAACCGCTGTTGCGCGATGACTTGGCCGATTGCGGTCGTGCCCTATGCCAGCACGGATTCCGCTGGGGCATTGTCACCAACGGGATGCTCTACGACGAGAATCGTCACCAGGAGCTGGTCGCTGCCGGACTTAGCTCCGTCACTGTCAGTTTGGACGGATTAGAGGATACGCACAATTGGCTGCGGCAGCACCCACAAAGTTTCCAACGGGCATTGCGGGCGTTGCGCCTCATCGCAAACGAACCGCGGCTGAACTACGATGTGGTCACCTGTGTGCATAAACGGAACCTACCAGAATTACAGCGGCTGAAAGATCTGCTCATCGCCAACGGGATTCGGTACTGGCGGTTGTTCACCATCGCCCCCATCGGACGTGCGGTGGGCGATTCGGAACTGATGCTGAGCCGTTCCCAAGTGGAGGAGATGCTGCAATTTATCGCCGACACACGGCGCGAAGGCAAAATCAACCTGACCTTCAGCTGCGAAGCTTATACGGGCAAATATGAAGAAGAGGTGCGCGACAGCTATTTCTTCTGCCGCGCCGGCATCAACATCGGTTCGGTGCTGCTCAACGGCGATATCTCCGCCTGTCCGAACATCAACCGATCATTCCGACAAGGCAACATTTATCACGATAACTTGCTGGATGTTTGGGACAATCGCTTCCAAATCATGCGCGACCGCAATTGGATGCGGTGTGGGATGTGCGCATCCTGCAAGGATTACAAGCAATGTCTGGGCGGTGCCATGCACCTGCGACCGGCCGAAGGCGAACCGATTCTGCGGTGCTATAATTATCAATAATGGTTATGGGTTAGAGGTTATTGGTTATTGAAGCCAAGATTATTGCATTAGTTTAAGTTTATCCTAAGATTGTGGTTTTTTATGCACTAAAACCAATTTAAAGAATTCAACATAGAAAAGATTTTGTATATTTGCCATTTTAGTTGAAAAAATTCAAATATCTGAATATCAATCAAATAATATAAAAACTATGCCGAAAATTTCTCAAAAAGGACAAAACATGCCAGCATCCCCAATTCGTAAGTTGGTGCCTTATTCTGATGCTGCTAAAGAACGTGGCATACACGTTTATCACTTGAACATCGGTCAGCCCGATATTGAAAGCCCGAAAGCGATGCGCGAGGCCGCAAAGCATATAGACATCCCCGTAATTGCCTACAGCCATTCCGCGGGTAACATCAGCTACAGAAGAAAACTGGTGGAATACTATCATTCTGTCGGCATCGAGGTGAATGTTGACGAAATTCTCGTCACCGTGGGCGGCAGCGAAGGCATTCTCTTCGCTTTCAACAGCTGTATGGATCCCGGCGACGAGGTGATCATCCCTGAACCATACTATGCGAACTACAACGGATTTGCGAACATGAGTGGCGTGGTGGTGAAGCCCATCATCTCCTCCATCGAAAACGGTTTCGCCCTTCCTCCCATCGAAGAGTTCGAGAAGATGATCACGCCGAAAACAAAGGCCATCATGATTTGCAACCCCAATAACCCGACAGGCTACCTTTATTCGAAGGAAGAAATCCTGAAATTGGGTGAAATCGCCAAGAAGCACGACCTCTTCCTGTTCGCCGACGAAGTCTATCGCGAGTTCTGCTACGATGGTGCCGAACATTTCTCCGTCATGCAACTCACGGATGTCGCACAAAATGTTGTACTATTAGACTCCGTATCAAAACGTTATAGCGCATGCGGTATCCGTGTGGGTGCACTCATCACCCATAACAAAGAGGTCTATGCCACAGCTTTGAAATTCGCCCAGGCCCGTTTGAGTCCTCCTTTGTATGGCCAGATTCTCGGCGAGGTGGCAGTTGACACCCCGAAAGAATATTTCGACAATGTGGTGGCCGAATACGAGGCACGCCGGAACACCATCGTGAACGGGGTGAACTCCATCCCCGGTTGCTTCGTTCCCATGCCGAAAGGGGCTTTCTATTGTGTCGCACGCCTCCCCATCGACGATTCCGACAAATTCTGCCGCTGGATGCTTCAGGAATTCAGCTACAATGGAGCCACGGTGATGTTCGCCCCCGCCACTGGATTCTTCTCTGAAGAGAGCCGCGACAAAGGCATGAACGCCGTCCGTATAAGCTACTGCCTGAACGTGGGCGACCTTGAAAAATCGGTCGAATGCCTCCGCGAAGCCCTCAAGGTCTATCCAGGACGCACGAACTAATGTTGGCTGTTGGCTATCAACAGGTAATTGGCACTAAAAGCTAAAGGCCAAAAGCCAAAAGCTAAAAGCCATATTCGGCAGATGTCAAATATGAATTATTCAGATCAGATTTATGATTAATTTTAAGCATACCGAAAAAGATGTGGCAGGTGGTCGCCTGCTGCATCTTTTTCTCTTTTTTGCGGCGGTATTCGTCTTCTTGTCACCTGAAAACATTGTCGCGCAACGGAGCAAACCGGTCTATCAGACGGATTTTTCCAGCAAGGACTATGTGGATACTGCCGCGCCGATGATTTGGCTGGATGCCCACCTCGCCTACCACCTCCCCATTGGCGACCTGCACAAAATGTTCAAAAACAACTTCGCTGTCGGACCGGGCTTTACGTTCAAGTCAAAGTCAAATTGGACGGTTGGTTTCCATTTCGATTATATGTTTAACGCCAATATGCGAGATTCGTCATTCTTCAACGGTACGCTGGCCAATGAAGACGGCATTGTCATCGACGGCAACGGGCTGGTGTCGCACGGCGGCATCACAGCGGAAGGCCGGTATTGGGCTGCCATGGCTGATTTCGGCAAAATCATCCCTGTGGACCGCTGGAAAAACTCCGGAATCTGGCTGCGGCTTGGTGCGGGGTACTTCAGCCATCGGCTGCGACTTAACGACTACAGCAACCAATATCCGCAGTTGGACGGCGACTATGCCAGAGGATATGACCGCCGGTCGGGTGGATTTGTCCTCAGTCAGTTCATCGGTTACCAGTTTGTGCGCAAAAACCGTATGTTGAATTTCTTCATCGGGGTCGAATTCCATGAAATGTGGACCAGACCGAACCGAAACTATATCTTCTTCGAAGGTCCGACTGCCGACATGCCCTATAAGTTCAGCGGTTTAGTTGGGCTCAAGGCAGGTTGGAACATTCCGCTCTATGAACGGAAGACAACGACCACGTTTTATTATCGATGAGACGATGAGACGATAAAGCGATGAGACGATAAAGCGATGAGACGATGAAACGATAAAACGATGAAAGTGTTATACACGATAGGGATTTGGTTTTACGGGCTGGGCATCCGGGTGGCGGCGCTGTTCAACGAGAAGGCGCGGCTGTGGGTGCGCGGACGGAAAGGCTTGTTCGCTGAGCTGGAACGCACTTTCGCCAGCAACTCAAATCCTGTGTGGGTACATTGCGCTTCACTTGGAGAGTACGAACAAGCCAAACCGCTGATCGAAAAGATTAAGCAGGAACAACCTGAAACCAAAATCCTTACCACCTTTTTTTCGCCGTCAGGCTATGCGCAGGCCATCAAAAAACCTCTCGCCGATTACAATTTCTACCTGCCGTTGGATTTGCCCCGCAACGCACGTAAGTTTATCGACATTGTGCAACCCAAGACGGCCGTTTTTGTGAAATATGAGTTTTGGTTCAATTACATGCACCAGTTGCATCAAAAAGCCATTCCTTTTTATTATATAAGCGCGATTTTCAGAGAGAAGCAGCATTTCTTTAAGCCCAGTGGCCACTGGTTTGCGAAACAACTCCGCCAAGCGACGCATTTCTTCGTGCAAACGGAGAAATCGCGACAGCTATTGGAACAGATTGGCATAAAACAGGTTACCGTTTGCGGCGACACCCGTTTCGACCGTGTGAAAGCCATTGCCGCGCAAGTGCAACCGTTTGATTTCATGGAAACGTTCCGTGGCGACAAGAAAGTCATCGTGGCGGGCAGCACCTGGGGACCTGACGAGCAGTTGTTGGCACAATTATTGCAACATTTCCCTAATTACAAACTGGTTGTCGCACCCCACGAAATCAGCAGAACCCCGGAAGTGAAGCAGACCTTCGCCGCATATAAAACCGCGTTGTACTCGTCCAAGGAAGCGAGTATTTTAGCTGATGCTCAAGTGTTTATCGTCGATACCATCGGCATCTTGAACCGTCTTTACCAATACAGCGCCGTTTCTTACATCGGCGGGGCGTTCAAGACTGGACTGCACAACATTTTGGAAGCGGCTGTCTATGGAAAACCCATTTTCTTTGGCCCGCACTACGACCATTTCAACGAAGCAATCAACTTAGTCACGCTAAAAGGTGCCTTTTCGGTGACTTCCGCAGACGAAATGCATTCAATTATGACACAATTCGAACAACATCCTGAATACTATGCCCAAACATGCGATATTTGTCAGGAATATGTGGCGCAGAATTCAGGCGCAGTTAACATCATATACGAAAACATCAAAATCAAAAATTCATATTAAAACTTTAATACAATGGGTAAATTATTAAAAACTATCTTGATTATTGTTGGTATCGTCATCGTTTTGGGTGCCATGTTAGTGAAACCGTACAACAATATGGTGGCGAAAGACGAAGGCTGCTCCAAGGCCTGGGCCAATGTGGAGAATGCCTATCAGCGCCGTATGGATCTCATCCCGAATTTGGTGAAGACCGTCCAAGGTGCCGCCGATTACGAAAAAGGGACCCTGACGGAGGTGATTGAGGCTCGTGCAAAAGCCACATCCGTGCAAGTGGATCCGAGCAATCTGACGGAAGAGTCTCTTGCCAAGTTCCAAGCCGCTCAGGATCAACTGAGTTCCGCTTTGAGCCGCTTGATGGTGGTCGTGGAGCGCTATCCCGAACTGAAAGCCAACCAGAACTTCCTGGAACTGCAAGCGCAGTTGGAAGGCACGGAGAACCGCATCGCAGTGGAGCGCGGCAAATTCAACGAAACGGTGAACGACTACAACAGCTACATCCGCCGTTTCCCGAATAACATCATCGCCGGTATTTTCAACTTCGACAAGAAGGGCTACTTCAAGGCTACTGAAGGTGCTGACAAAGCTCCTGACGTGGAATTCAACTTCAACTAATCAAATTTTATTCAGCGTTGAAACGTCTGATATTCATATTGTTCGCCATTGCGGCCGTATGGACGGGAGCGGCTAAGGACTCGGACGGGATTCCGCCCGCGCCGAACCCGCCACGGCTTGTCAACGACTTTGCCGGTCTTCTTACAAGCGAGCAGATTCAAGAGAAGGAACGATTGTTGGTGGATTTCAACGATTCGACAACGAATGTCATCTGTGTGGTGACAGTCAACGATTTGGGAGATTACACAGCGGCAGAGTTCGCCTACGAAATCGGAGACCGGTGGGGTGTGCGATCCACCGACGACAAGCGCAACGGTGTGGTGTTGCTGCTCAAGCCCCGTAATGAAACTTCCGGTGAAGTCTATATTGCGGTGGGATACGACCTTGAGGGCGCCATCCCCGATGCTATCGCGAAACGCATCATCGAGACGAAGATGATGCCCGCCCTGCGCGAAGGCGACTACAACGCGGCCATTGATTCGGCACTGGCGTACATTCTGCCTCTGGCGGCCGGCGAAATCAAGGAGATCCGCAATGATGGAGGCGATGACGACATAGGGGCACTGATGGCTTTGCTATTCTTTATCATTGCAGTAGTGGTCGTTTGCGTTTTCTTGCACAAGTTGGGTAAGGGAAGCGGTGGCGGCAGCCATTATACCGGTTCCTTCTTTCCGCCCACCCACTATGGCGGCAACTGGTCGGACTTCGGCGGTGGCTTTGGAGGCGGCAGCTTCGGTGGAGGCCATAGCAGTGGCGGTTTCGGAGGCTTTGGTGGATTTGGCGGCGGCGGCGGCTTCGGTGGAGGCGGCGCCGGCGGACGATTCTAATGATGAATTATGAATGATGAATTATGAATTACTACATCAAAAATGCGACAATAATTAATGAAGGTGAGTCCTTTATGGCTCACCTTTATATTAAGGATGGCATAATCGCCAAGATTGTGCGCGATGGCGAGGTCTTTGAACCTGAAAACGCACGCGTCATTGATGCATGCGGCAAGTATCTGATTCCCGGCATCATCGACGAACATGTGCACTTCCGGGAACCGGGCATGACCGCAAAGGCAGACATCTGCAGTGAGAGCCGGGCGGCGGTGGCGGGCGGCGTGACCTCCTTCATGGAGATGCCCAACACCGTGCCGCAAACCACCACGCAAGCACTCTTGCAGGAGAAATTCGACCTCGCCGCCGAAAAATCATTGGCCAACTTCTCGTTTTACATCGGTGCCACCAACGACAATCTTGACGAAATTGTAAAAACCGACCCCACGAAAGTCTGTGGCGTTAAGCTTTTTATGGGATCCAGTACGGGTAACATGCTGGTGGACAAGGAATCGGTTTTGGAGACTCTGTTCAAAGAATCTCCGTGTCTGATTGCGGCACATTGTGAAGACGAAGCCATCATCAAACGCAACACACTGCATTATAAGGAATTGGCCGAGAAACACAAAATAGTACCGGATGCAAGCATCCATCCGCTCGTCCGTACGGAAGAGGCTTGCTACCGTTCGACTGAAAAAGCTGTGAGTTTAGCCCAGAAAACGGGTGCACGACTCCACGTCATGCATATCTCCACCCGGGCGGAACTGCTGCTGTTTAACCCCTCTACCCCATTGTTATCCAAAAAGATAACAGCAGAAACCTGTCCACATTATTTGCTGTTTGATGACCGTGATTACAGCCAATACGGCTTCGCCATCAAGTGCAATCCGGCCATCAAGTCGGCTCATGACAAACGCGCACTCTGGCGAGGTCTGCAAGATGGTTACATCGACACCCTCGGTTCCGACCATGCGCCACATCTCCGCGAGGAAAAATTTACCGACAGCTATTTCACCGCAAAATCAGGATTCCCTTCCATCCAACATAATTTTGCGCTTATGGCAGACCATTTCAGACGAAATCATCTGGATTTAACTGCGTTAGTGAAGCTACTGTGCCATAATCCCGCCACCTTGTATCGTATTGACCGTCGCGGTTTTATCCGGGAAGGCTATTTTGCGGATTTAGCCCTTGTGGATACCAATGCCAACATGCTGATTGCCAACGAAGATGTGAAGTATAAATGCGGCTGGACACCCTACGATGGAACATTAGCTCACACCTGCGTGACCCACACGTTCGTCAACGGAAATCTGGTTTATGAAAACGGGATTATCCATGATGAAGACAAGGGTGAACGATTGACATTCTGTAAATAACAGCAAACAATAGCGGCCCTGAAAAACAGCAAAAAAAGAATAGACTAGCTCTCTTTCCGCAACATTTTGCGGATCAGCCGGTTGACATCTTCCGAAATGTGCCAGAAATAGCACACTACCACGGTGACTACCATCAAAAAGACACTTTTAACCAAAGCGTCAATTAACGCATTGGCCGTCAATGAGAACGGAAGTTTTGTGAAGAGAGGGAAAATGCCCTTCACCCATCCGAAATTCAACAATAGCAATCCCGCTATTAAGGCGAGAATTTTAATTTGCGCTTCGGATAATATGTTAATATTCAGCTTGATGCGAACCACTAACAATAGACAGAGGTAAAACGTCAGATAAGAAATCAGATGTGACAGGGATGCTCCGTCCATGCCGTAATGCGGAATCAGTAACACATTCAAGACCACAGCCATCGTGGTAAGCATGATGGTAAATATCAGTGACCAGTAGTAATATTTGGAATAATTGAGCACACTCGAGCTGACGAACAATGTGGAATTGAAGAACTTGGCGAATCCAAGAATCAGAACCACACTTTTTCCCGCCTCATAAAGCTCACCATTGGGCAACACCATGAAAAGCGCATCAATATTGATCCAGATAAACAAGAAGATGAGCGCGCTGGAGAGCATCAAGTGCAAAGAAACAGATTTACAAATTGTTTCAGCTCTGTCAATATCGTTGTTTTTGATGGCTTCGGAAATTTCCGGCTGCACGATCGCGTTGAGCGACCGGTTAGGCACCTCAATTACCGTGGCGATGTAATTCGCTATGGCATATATGCCTGTAAATGAGAGTCCCATGCCTGCACTGACGAAAAAAGTGTTCAGCAACGGCATCACATTCCCCGTAACCGCATTCATCAGCAAAAACAAGGTATAGAACCCGATATCTTTCAACAGAGGCTTCGTAAATATCTTGAAATCAGGTTTGAAGGAAATCCTTCCCAACGACAGCAGGTAAAAGAAATCAATGAGTGCAGCGAGGAAATAGGTGATGCACACACCCATCACAAATCCGTCCAAATCGATGACGTGCCAGTAGCCATACAACAGATATATCAGCAAAAGGCCGACACGCACACCCACTTCGCGCACAAATTTCGGCACTACGATACGCATCAGCACATTAGCGTTGGCCTCGAACACCGTTTGGTAGAGCATAAACACCGAGAGAGGAAAGACGAATCGGTAATAGTTGACAAAGAGATCCGAATTTTTCGAGAAAGTGTGTATAATCGTACCCTCCAGGCATTTGGCAACAATGAAAAAGAGAAAGAAACCGACGATTGGGACAATCAGAGTCCAGAAGAAAAAGCCGTGGTGTTTCTCATTCTCGTCCTTGAAATAGGGAAAGAAGCGGATGATGGAAGAGCTGGTACCCAGTTGGGCAAAGCTGGCGAACAGGACACCGGCGTCGATGAGCACACGGCTGAGACCGATTTCCTCTTGCGTCAGATACTTGGTGACAATAAAAAATGTAGTGACGAAGCCGATGGCTACCCCCAAGTAGTTGACTATCGTGCCTTTAATGCTTTGTTTGATGACTATGCCCATGTTTGCTCTGAATTTTCCGGCAGAGACGATATGCATATCATCTCTACAAACGGTAAAACCGTCAGATAGGTATTACTTTTTGGGGATTTTCAGCTTTTGGCCTATCTTAATGGCATCCTTGTTAGCGAGGTGGTTGTACTGGGCGATGTCGTTGGCGGTGGTACCGTAGCGTCTGGCAATGGAAGAGAGCGTGTCGCCTTGGCGGATGGTATAGGATGTGTAGTTCAGCTGCTGCTGGATAGGTTTGATTTCAGGTTTCGGTTGCGAAGGGACGGGACCACCTATCGTATCGCTATTTGTCGTTGTACTGTCGGCTGAAGTGTTGCCGGCAATGGCTTTCGTAGTGTCTTGAACAGCAGGTTTCGCATTGGGATTGGGAACTTTCACGGTTGTCCCTTTCTTTACCATCAGTTTCTGTCCAACGCGCAAATTGGTGCTGCGCAAATGATTCATGGACTTGATAGCGTTAACCGATGTGTGGTATTTCGCTGCAATTTTGCCCAAAGTTTCGCCTTTTTTCACCACATGATACTTGTTAGGAGTCTTTTGTACGATCATCATGCCATCATCGGAAACGGCGCTGTTTTCGGCCAGCAGGTTCAGGTTTTTAGTCGTGTTGAAATAAGTGTCGTAATTGTATTTCGGAATGGAATCAGCCATGGCGATATAATGCAGAATATCGTTAGAGCGGAGCCGCACCGGCATAGGCTGGTTGAAGGCAGGAACGATATCCTTTTTGTATTGCGGATTCAACGATTTGATCTCGTCATAGCTGACACCCAAGACGTTGGAAATCTGTTGGAAATGTGTTTCTTTTCCAATCATGATAGTGTCCACATCAGAGGGAATGGAGATTTTGGCAGGCTGGATACCGTAAAGATTGTGGTAGGTCATCATATACATGGCACCGATGAAAGCGGGGAAGTAGTTCTGGGTTTCGCGGGGGAGGTAGTTGCAGACGCTCCAGAAGTCGGTTTTGCCACCGGAACGTTGGATGGCCTTACGCACATTACCGGCGCCGCAGTTGTAGGCGGAAATAGCCAATCCCCAGTCACCGAAGATGTTGTAGAGATCGCGGAAGTGACGAGCGGCAGCATCCGTGGCTTTGTAAGGGTCGCGACGGTCATCCACATACGAAGACACTTCCAAACCATACAGTTTACCTGTTCCGTACATGAATTGCCAAATACCGGTCGCACCCGCCGGAGACACCGCCGTTGGATTCAACGCAGACTCGATAATGGTGATATAGACCAGCTCCTCAGGCAGGTCGTATTTGTCGAAAATGGCTTTCATCCACGGATAGTAATATTGGGCCAGACCCAAAATCACGGAAGAGCTGCGTTGGCGCTGAACGGAATAGAGTTCGATAAAACGTTTCACCCTGTCATTATAGGCCACTTGTATCGGCGTTTCTATCGCACTCAAACGTTTGAAAATCAAGGAGTCATTGTTATCATATTTGGTTGTGTCATCGGTCAGCTTGGAAAGAACGGAGTTTTGAGAGGCAAGATCACGCTTCACATACCATACATTCAACAGAGAATCCATCAGACGAATCTCATTGCGGGTGAAAATCTCCAAGCTCTCCTTTGCGATGCTGGTGGCGGAAGAATCAGATTTGGTCTGGCTTTCCGGTTGCGCGTTCAAACCACACGCAAATCCACACAACAAGGTAAATATCAATATTCTTTTCATATTCAAAATTTACAAAACAATAAATATCAAGATGTTAAAGAATCTTGACATCAAAAAAATTTCATCTGTTTTCCTTAAGTTAGTCAAACAGATTGAAATTTGAGGCCACAAAGATACGATTTTTTTAACGTGAACCCCATTATTTTATTGTATAATTATTCCACTTTAATTCCTTACCTTCTTTGAATAAGGTAGTTATGGATAAAACACCTTCTTCATCATAAAGCTGCCAAACACCCTCCTGCAAACCATTTTCATATTTTCCGTTTAAATGGATATTGCCATTTTCCCAATATAAGGTATATTTTCCATCCATAATATTGTCGGTATACTGAATTTCGGAGGCCAGTTTTCCGCTCTCGAACCACGATTTCCATATACCTTCTCGCAAACCTCCACTGTATTTGCCTATTTCATACAATGTCCCGTTTCGATACATCCACGGTCCCTCTTCATATCCGGCTTCATAAAGACCACTTGTCATCACCTTTCCTTCTTCATCATAATCCACGTAGCGGCCTTCCAACTCGCCGTCTTCATAGTTGGCCACCGTCATCGTGTCGCTGGTCGGGTAGAACCAGAGCCACTCACCTGTTTTCTGTCCCTTGGCATTGTAACTCCCTATGATCTCGATAGTTTTATCAGGAAAATAGAACTCCCATTCTCCCACAGGCTTTGAATTCTTGTATTTCCCCTTCGAGCGGAGTTCGCCGGTGGGATAATATTCTTTCCAAAGGCCCTGACGCAGTCCGTTGAGGTCGGTGACACCCTCGTAGCGGAGCCAACCGTCTTCGTAAAGATAGCCGTTGATGATTTTCCCCGCAGTGTCAAAGTCGCGGCGCACCCCTTCAGGGCGTCCGTTGTAGTATGTCGCAGCGATGGCCACCTGACCGTTCGGGTGATATGTGCGGCGACGCTCCAGCTCCTTGGTTTCCTTGGCATCCTTCACCAACTGGTCGTTCTCATATTTTTCAACATAAAGGAAATCACCGTTTTCGTCATAATATTTGAAGAAACCGTGCTTCTTGTCGTTGAGATATTGCGCTTCGACCCGCAGGTTTCCGTTGTCCCAGAAATATTTCCAACTGCCCTGCTTGAGCCCGAATTTGTCTGTTCGGTTGATGACCTCCCGGCGACTGCGCACCCCGCGGTAATATTTGGTCACCGCCACCACCAGACCCGTGTCATTGAACTCTTTAGCCAATCCGTGCGGAAGGCCATTCATATAAGGAATCGTTTTTTTCCATACATGGTTCAGGCTATAGGTGTTCATGCTCCCTATGATCGTGTCCTCGTGCCATTGCGTTACAGTATATTCATCTTTCTGATAGACAATCTGTTCACCCTCCTTTTTATCCTCCTTGTAATGCACCGTCATACGCACGGAGGCATCATCGTTGTAAAAAGTCCACAAACTGTCCAAAAGGAAATTCTTACGGTTTCCTTCGGAGATGAGAACGCCTTTTTCATTATAGGATTTCCACCAGCCGTCGGGCTTGCCATCGACAAGGCGACCCTCGCTCGACTTCACGCCGGAAGGATAGTAAAAGATCTTGTAATCAGACAAAAAAGTGGAATCTTGAGCCTGACAAAGTACCCATCCCATAAGGAATAACAGCCCAAGAATCCACTTTTTCATTGAGGTAAAATAAATTACTTCGTGCCCACAAATTTGACGATACTCACTCGCGTGTTGAGCAAGTCTCCCAAAAGGGCGATTTCATAAAACATATCCAAACTTACTTCGCTGCCGTTAAACGTGGCTTCGACTTTCACATTTTTGATTTGTTCGGTAGCAGCATTGTAGATATTGCTTTGGTTACCAATGTACTGAAGAAGTTGGGTGATAAGCTCGGTGTTGCTTTCATTAGACATATAGATGTTGGAATAGCCGGACACCGGACTGATCGGGACCACCCCGTATAAAAGCAAGCCATTCGTCATAGGATTGGATAAAAATCGTACGCTTCCATCCTTGGTGACGTTATTGGTAACGAAAGTGAAAGTGCCAGAATACTTGCCGGCATACGGATTTGTGCTGTTGCAGGAGGTGAGAGCCAAAACTGCAGCAAAAAGAACAATAACAAGCTTTTTCATTTATCTATAAAATTAAAATTTTCAACGGGCAAAAATACAAAAAACATTGGAATATTCCGCCGCCGCGCATTTTAAATAAAAAGTGTATGTTTGCAGCCCTATTTTTGAATAAAAATGAAGAGTATGAAAATGTTTCTATACGCAGTCGCTCTGTTGCTAGCCTTAACGACTGTTTCCTGCAGAAATACGTGTGAATGCACATTGTATGAGTATGGCGTTGCAGCCGGCACCTCCACAGAGGTGGCAGAAGGCCAATCTTGCTCGGATTTCAGTTCTGTGACCGAAACACCTTATGGAAAGATGGGACTGGAGTGTGTGAAGAAAAAATAATGTTTTTTTCTTTGTGTATAAAAAAATTGTATTTTTGCCACGAATTAGTACTAACTTAAAATTTTACAAAATGAAAAAAGTAATTGCAATTTTTGGAGCTGCTCTGTTGTTCGCTGGTGTTGCAACCTCATGCAGCAAAGTTTGTGAATGCACAACTTCAATTACGGGCATGCCCGACACCGTCACTGAGGTGAACCTCGAGAACACCAATGTGAAGAAATGTTCTGACATGAATTCCGAAGTTACCTTGGCTGGTATGACCACCAAAACCGTTTGCAAAAGAAAATAATTTTGCATTTGAAAAAAATCAAGCCCCTCGTGTAGGGGCTTTTTTTATTTTTGCAAACTGAAATCGATTATATGACCATCAATATCATCACCTTAGGCTGTTCCAAAAACATTGTGGATTCGGAAGTTATGGCCGCGCAACTCCACCGCAACGGACACGAGTTGTACTACGAAAGCGCACAAAAAAGCGACATCGTGATCATCAACACATGCAGCTTCATCCACGATGCGCGGGAAGAATCCGTGAACGAGATTCTGAACCAGATTGAACGCAAGAAACGCCGCCAAATCAAGAAGTTGTACGTGGTGGGATGCCTCGTCCAACGCAACATGGCGGAATTGCAGGAAGCCCTGCCCGAAGTGGATGGCTTCTTCACCTTCGCGGAACTGCCGAAGTTGTTGGAATCCCCCGATTTCCAGCTGCTCAACACAGCGGACCGGATGCTCTCGACCCCGCGGCACTACGCCTACCTCAAGATTTCCGAGGGCTGCGACCACCAGTGCTCCTACTGCTCCATCCCGCTCATCCGCGACAAGCAGGTCTCCAAACCGATCCCGCTGTTGGTGGAAGAGGCACAACGTCTTGCCGACCAAGGGGTTAAGGAGCTGATGCTGATCGCCCAGGACCTCACCTACTACGGCATCGACCGCAGCGGCAAGCGCGAACTCGCCGACCTGATGGACAAGCTCGCGCAAGTGAATGGCATCCAGTGGATTCGGCTGCATTACGCCTACCCGCTGAACTTCCCCTACGAGATTCTGGAGGTGATGAAACAGTACCCGCAATACTGCCGCTACTTGGACATTCCGTTCCAGCACGTGAGCGACGACATCCTGCAGAGCATGCGGCGCGGCGGCAGCTCGGCCTACATCTACGACCTCATCGCGCGCATCCGCGAGACCATCCCGGGCATCGCGTTGCGCACCACGCTGATATCCGGCTACCCGACCGAGACCCGCGAACAGCACAAGGAACTCGTGGAGTTCGTGCGCCGCAACCGTTTCGAGCGACTCGGCGTTTTCGCCTACTCGCAAGAGGAGGACACGCCCGCCTTTGACCTCGGCGACCCCATTAAGGCCTCCGAGAAGAACAAACGGGTGAACGAAATCATGAAGCTGCAGGAGAAAATCTCCTACGAGATCAACCAGACCCGCGTCGGCACCACGATGAAGGTGCTCATCGACAGCGAAGAACCCGACTGCTACATCGGCCGCACGGAATTCGACTCGCCCGATGTCGATAACGACGTCTTCATTGACAAGAGCAAACCCCTCACCGTCGGCGAATTCTACAACGTGGAAATCACCGACGCGGCGGAATACGATTTGTTCGGGAATGTTTGCCCGCAGGCCTAACGGCCTGCGAAAAATCGCGCGTGAAACCCCATTTGCTACCGAGCCCTTCAGCCCTAACGGGCTGGTTTGCGGACGGAGCATTTCCCCATATTAGTTATAAAACAGGCACGGGCAGGCCGTTAGGTCTGCCGGGCTTGGTAGTAGGGATGGGCGGCCACGATGAGTTCCGCACGTCGTTAGGTGTGCGGGGAAATTTTATTCCCGAAATTAGAACTTGTCCTCAACCAATCCACCACTTTATTCCGAACTCTTGTGCAGGATGCGGTAAGACAAAGTGTAAAGAGTATCAGTAATATTTTAGGTCTGCACATTTTAAAAGTATTCATTTAATTTTTGGAATACCCAGCTGCTTA